>ERZ889217.128-NODE-128-length-48640-cov-18.333642_pt1 | contig 48640 bp, 39 predicted proteins | sample MGYA00521098_ERZ889217 | MGnify/ENA primary metagenome ERZ889217 (study PRJEB32303, sample SAMEA104408613) | aquatic metagenome | biome: Brackish water; feature: Pelagic; material: water | place: Baltic Sea | collected 2014-06-10T22:04:00 | depth 2,362 m ... | reverse complement strand
TGGCGTAACGCTTGGGCCAGAAGTCTTCACCCTCGTCATAAAAACGCACCGCATCTCGGTTAACCACCACGCCAAGCGACACGCAGTCAATCCGGGTACAAATACCGCCGTCATAAAGAGGCGCGCGCGCATCAATGGCCACGCAATGCGATTGTGAAGGATCACCAATAATATCGGCCCCCGCTTGCATCATCACCTTCAAAACCGTGCCAGTGTTAAAGCGCGTGCCACGGATGAGGAAGTTGTCAGAGGGCCACTCACCGCGCTCGTTTTGTCCCCAAGCCTCGCGCAGCCACTCACGGTTAGACTCAAACCCACCACAGGCCAAGACACAAGCCTTGCCTTCAAATCGATTTTCACCCGAACGCACCGCCACAAATCGCGTGCCATCAAATTCAATGTCATCGACTGGTGTCTCGTAAAGAATATCGACACCCAAGTTTTCTGCGCTGCGGTAAAAGGCATTGACCAGCGCTTTGCCGCCACCCATGAAAAACGCATTGGTGCGCGCCACATGCAAGGCGCCTGACAGTGGTGGCTGAAAGCGCACACCGTGCTTTTGCATCCAACCGCGGCAGCGTGATGACTCTTGAATCACCATACGCGCCAACTTCTCGTCGGTTAGGCCACCGGTAACTTTGAGCAAGTCCTGCCAAAACTCTTCTTCAGGATAGGATTCGATTAACACGTCTTGTGGGCCGTCGTGCATGCAACGTAAGTTGCGTGTATGTTGCGAATTACCGCCACGCCACTCAAAGGGCGAAGATTCCAGCATCAACACTGTTGAGCCGGCTTCACGGGCCGTCAAAGCCGCGCATAGCGCCGCATTACCACCACCAACCACAATGACATCCCACTGCTTTGTCATGATTATTTATTCCGGGTTAGAACTGCTCTATTCAGGACTCATTTGGCTGAAAAATCAGTTTTATGGTCAATATTTCGCTACTGTACGCCGCAATATCTCTGTACACCAGTCCTGCAAACACCCCTAGGTGTTCACAATTAGTGAACATTGGCGGTTGGGTGCTTGTTTTGGGTAAAGCAAAAGGGGGAAATCAATGCGCGCCTGGCCACTGATCCGATTGCACCAAGGCCAAAGCAGTCTCAGAGATCACCCGTCGTGTGGCCAAGGCGGCTGGTGACAGCTCGTCTTCGGGCAAACTGGCAATAAAACTCGGGCGCACCATGTCACGTTGCGTGAAAGCCAGCGCTTTGATGGTTGGGTCGCTAGCACGAGCCAGTGCTGAGCCAGGCTGTATGGTCGCAGCAAGCCCGGCGCGCGCCATGTCCATCAAAACGGCCAATCCATCGACTTCAGCAATCAAATTCGGTCTGACACCCGCCCGCTCAAAGGCGGCATTTAACACTGCCCGCAAGCCGTGGCGGCTAGCAGGCAGCACCAGCGGCAAATCGCCAAGTGACTTTAAAGACAAGGCCGTCATGGGGAAATCGGCCAGCAAATCTTCATGGCCCATCAGAAAAAGCCGCTCTTTCAAAAGCGGTGTGCTATCCCAGCGACCACGCTCACCGGTTTGAAACACAATCGCCAAATCCACTTGCCGCGTATTGAGCTGGCTGACCAGGTTGCCAGACAAACTTTCAATCAATTGCAGGTGAACATCGGGATATCGCTCGCGCATGGCACACAGCAGTGGCAGCGCCAAAACGGCTGCGGTGGTGGGGGTTAATCCAACGCTGACTTGACCTGACAGACGCGCATGCTGGGCCGCCCGCACCGCCTCATCAGCGTGGCGCAAAACCAGTTGTGCTTGACGGGCAAACGCCATACCGGCCTCGGTGGGCGTCACACCACGCGCCGAACGCGTTAACAAGACCGTGGCCAACTCACCTTCAAGCCGCTGGATTTGTTGGCTTAGTGCAGACGTCACCACACCGAGCGCACGCGCGGCACGCCCCATGCTGCCGGTTTCAACCACGGCCACAAAATATCGTAACTGTCGCAATTCCATATCCACATTGTGGCACGTACTGACTTTACGCAGCGGCTTGCCGTTGTCGCAATGGCGGACTTGCCGACACTTCCAAAATCGGGGTGAACTGACAAAAATAGGGCTTAATAAAACAGCGCAGGGATTTTTGCTACCCGAACCCGACCATACTCAAAACCGAACTCAGCACGGCGATCACAAGCCCAAGCAACGCAAAAGGTGCCATGCGCACAAACAAGGCGGTGCCACCGATAAACCCGACCAGCGCAATTTTGATCAGGCTATTGGCCACGGCAGCAATCAGCACACCACGGGCGGCGATTTCGGGTGCAAGACCGCCCTTGGCTGCAAGCTGCGACAAGGACAAGGTGATCGCATCCACATCAGCGGCGCCCGAAATGGCCGCGGTCAAGTAAATACCCGCATCACCAAACCAATCATTAGCCAATTCAACGGCCAGCATGATGCCAACCAATAACGCCGTGAAACGCAACGCTGGCCCGATCTCAAAAGGATTGTTGACTGCCAAATGGGCATCAGCTTCGGGCTTGGGATCGGCTTTTGTGCCGCGCCATGCCAACCACCCAGCACCCAACAAATAGACCACCATGGCAAGGCTTAACGGCAACAGCAGCAACCTAAAAACGGGCGGTGCCAACACGACGGTTTCGATCAAGACCCGCGGAAACATCAAAGCTGAGGTCAACAAAAGGCCAGCCGCCAAAACGTTGGGTTGACTCAGTGACTTGGACAAACGCGCCAGCGTGAGCGTCATGGCCGTTGAAGACACCACCCCACCAAAGAGCGCTGTCCACAAAACACCTTGGCGCGAATCCGTCACCCGCATCGCGACGTAAGCCGCGAACCCAAGCGCCGCAATCAAAACCACCATCCACCACACCACGTAGGGATTAAAAAAGTCCAAGGGCCCGATCACTTCGTTTGGCAGAAGTGGCAGGATCACAACCGATATGAACAAAAGCTTGAGCGCACCACTAATTTCTTTTTGGTCCAGGCGATGCACTTGCGAGTGCAACACCCCTTTTAGGCTCAGCAGCCCCGCCACCAAAACCCCCAAGCCTGCCGCCAAAACCTCGCGATCCAACGTGGCCAACGCCCCCAAAAGAAAAGTGACCAACATTGCGACCTCAGTGGTCATGCCCCAATCACCACTGGCCCGTATCTCAGCCAGATAGCCCGCAATGATTAAGGCCACCACCCCTGCCAACACCACTGCCCAAGCCCACGGGTGTAGTTGCTCAGAGAGCATCACGGCCAAGCTGCCAGCCAAGCCTAGCAGGCCAAAGGTTCGGATGCCTGCCATCAAGCGCTCAGAACGTCTGGTTCGCTGACTCCATTCGCGCTCGGCACCAATCAGCAGACCAATGCCCAAGGCCAGCAGCGATGGTAAAACCCCTGCCACCGAAATAACCAACGGCTGATCGATCTCAAACATGACGATGGATTCCTGTATTCAGACTGATCCTCGTATCCCTAAAACAAAGCCGCGCTCTAACCCGCGCCATCCTTCAAATGATACGCTTAGGGAGATGTTGTTCTTTTAATTTTGTTCACCCCAAACCGACTGACGCCATGTCCACTGCTGATAGCCTGAACCCAATCACTGAACCATCCAATACTTTTGCTCAGCGCTTAGACGCTGTGCGAGCGCGCATTGATCGCGCCTGTGCCGCGGCGGGCCGTGATGCCGCTGAAGTCACGTTGTTGCCCGTCAGTAAAACTTTTGATGCGGATGTGATTCGCGAAGCGGTTGGTTTGGGTTTGAATCGGTTCGGTGAAAACCGCCTACAAGAAATCGCACAAAAAGCACCATTACTCGAAGATTGCAACATTCAATGGGTCGTCATTGGTCACGTACAAACAAATAAAGCCAAAGAAGTGGCCAAGTACGCCACTGAGCTTCAGTCTCTAGATCGCTTGGCCTTGGCCCAGGCGCTTGACCAACGTTTGAAAGCAGCCGGACGCACGCTCGATGTCTTGGTGCAACTCAAAACCTCGCCTGAGGAAAGCAAGTTTGGCCTAGACCCAGCCGAGTTGATTGGGTTTTTAGAAACGCTTTCGGGTTTTGAGACGCTACGCGTTAAAGGCTTGATGACCATGGCCATTCTGTCAGATGACCAAACCGCGGTGCGGGCGTGTTTTAAAAAACTACGCCATTGTCGTGATGAGGCCGCGCGCCTGGATATCAAAGGCATCTCGCTTGAGCGCTTATCGATGGGCATGAGCGGCGACTTGGAACTGGGCATTGCCGAAGGCTCAACCGAGGTGCGTGTGGGCTCTGCACTATTTGGCAAGCGTTAATAAGCCAAACGCCCGCCACAAATCATCGGCGCTCTCAAGTAGCCCCGCCCCTTGACGGATCAGACCGTGGCAGCCTTCAAATAACGGAGCACCGGCGGGTCCTGGCACGGCGAACACATCTCGACCGAGCTCATTGGCTAAGCGCGCCGTGATCAACGAACCACTGCGTGCTTTGGCTTGAACCACCACAGTGGCCCGCCCCAATGCCGCCACCAATCGATTGCGTTTGGGAAACAAATGCGGGCTTAATGCCGTGCCAAAGGCGGCCTCGGTCAACAACAATCCCCCTCGGTCTACGATCGCATCAGCCAACGCTTGGTGGCGTGCGGGATAAATCTGATCCATGCCTGTGCCCATCACCGCCACTGTGCGCGCTTGGCCGATTTGACTGGATACCGACAATGCACCGCGATGGGCGCTGGCATCAATGCCCTGCGCCAACCCGCTAATCACAGACCATTGTGCAAGCGCCAAGTCACGGCATAAGTTAAAGGCCAATTGATGCCCCGCAAAATTTGCCGTCCGCGCACCCACCACCGCGACGGCTGGACAAGCCAATAAGCCCACATCACCGCGGGCATACAAAACAGGCGGTGCGTCAATGAGATCACTCAAAGCCGCGGGGTATTGCGCATCAAGCCAAGTCAGCCACTGGCAATGCGGTTGAGCAGCCCAACCGATGACCACTCGCATCGCGTCACTAACCATCGGGCTCGGTGGGGCACTGAGGCGCTGCGCGAGCTCGCTTGGCAACCAATGGCCTAGCTTTCCCGCCGAGGCTTTAAAAATATCGCTTGGCGCGTCAAATGCCTCGAACAAATAACGTGCTTGGACCAAACTGACCTTGGGCTCTAGGTGTAACCTCAAAAGCGCCAAACGCTCAACGTCTCGGTTTTGAAACATAAACAACCATCAAATGACTCAAACAAATCGAAATCTTGACGCATAATCAACGCGAGTGCGTCGCTCAGGATATTTATGTCATTACTGGTCGTGTTTCGTGTTTTTCTAAAGCTAGGGCTGACCTCGTTTGGTGGGCCAGTGGCGCATATTGGGTATTTTCGGCAAGCGTTCGTGATTGAGCGCCAGTGGCTTTCTGAGGCTGACTTTGCCTCGCGCTTGGCACTTTGCCAAGCGTTACCGGGTCCGGCATCAAGCCAACTGGGATTTTTAATTGGGTGCCATCGCGCCGGATGGCTTGGTGGCTTGGCCGCTTGGCTGGCTTTTACCCTGCCCTCAGCCATCGTGCTGGTGCTTTTGGCGCTTTACGTATTCCCGTGGGTCAGTGCTGGCACGCTGTCTGTCGTGCATGGTTTAAAACTCGTGGCTGTGGCCATCGTCGCGCAGGCTGTCTGGGGCATGTGGAGAGCTTTGTGCCGCACAACAGGTACCCGGATTTTGGCATTGGCTGGGTTTGCTGTGGCCATTTGGTTATCCGGTTGGTTGGGCCAAATCGGAGCTATTGTGCTCGGTGCTGTGGTGGGTATCGTTTTACTTAGGCAAAACACACCCGACACCACCATCACAGACACTTCAGCGCCGACTGAACCCAACAGCAACGTTTTCAATCACCCCCAGCGTTTTTTAAGTGCGCTGCTTTTGCTGCTTGCCGCAGCCTTCTTACTGGGTCTGCCTTGGTTGGCGCAACAACAACCTGTGCTGCAAATGTTTGAGATGTTTTACCGCGCTGGGGCTCTGGTGTTTGGTGGCGGTCACGTGGTGTTACCCCTCTTGCAAAGCGCAGTGGTCAATACGGGTTTGGTCTCAAATGACGCCTTTTTGGTGGGGTACGGCTTGGCACAAGCCGTACCCGGTCCTTTGTTTACTTTTGCCGCATGGCTGGGTGCGCTAGACCCTACGCTGCCGGGTTGGTCTGGTGCTGCTTTGGCGCTGGTCGCCATCTTTCTACCTGGTATGTTGTTGGTCGCAGGTGTCATGCCCTGGTGGCAGCAGTGGCAACAAAACCCCAAAACCATGGCCATTCTCGCTGGCGTGAACGCTGCCGTTGTGGGCGTCTTGGCCTCGGCCTGGGTAGACCCCATCGTTTCAACAAGCATGCGCGGCTGGGTCGATGTGGTGATTGCGCTTGTTTGCACCAGCTGGTTAATGCTTGGCAAAGCCGCGCCCTGGAAGATCGTGCTCTTGGCCGTGCTGTTGTCTGGCCTAGCCCATTGGACAGGACTATCTGCTTGAAACAGAAATTCAATGGACTTGCTCGCACAGTGTTTTAAAATACCCAAATGGCACTGTTAAATATTCTCCACTTTCCCGATCCGCGACTGCACAAAGTCGCCAAACCCGTTGCTGCGGTTAACGCACGCATCAAGCAGTTGGTCAACGACATGGCTCAGACCATGTATGACGCTCCTGGCATCGGCTTGGCGGCCACGCAAGTTGACGTTCACGAGCGCGTGATCGTCATCGACCTCTCTGACGAACAAAACGAGTTACGGGTTTTGATCAACCCGGAAATTGTTTGGGCCAGTGACGAAATCCAAACTTATGAAGAAGGCTGCTTGTCAGTGCCTGGCGTCTACGACGAGGTCAAGCGGGCCTCTGAGATCAAAGTGCAATTTCTTGACCAAAACGGCGATGCTCAAATCATCGATGCCGATGGTTTGTTGTCAGTGTGCATTCAGCACGAAATTGATCACTTAAACGGCAAGGTCTTCGTCGAGCGATTATCAAGCTTGAAGCAATCTCGCATTCGCACCAAAATAGCCAAACAAAAACGCGAGCAGGCCGCCACCGTTTCCTGAGGTGTGTTTCTGGCGGTCAATCTCGTTAGCTCACTTATCGGCGACCGTGTGAACCACCCGCTGCGGGTAAGGGATCTCAATGCCGGCTTTTTCAAATGCGTCCTTAACCGCCGAAAGCAAACGTCGCTTCACAAACCATTGCTCATGCGCCGGTACTTTTACTCGCATCCGAATCGTCACTGCGGAATCAGCCAATTGCGTTACGCCAAGTACTTCTGTTTCCCCCAAAAACTTACCCACCATATCGGGTTCGGCCTGCAACTGGTCACCGGCTAGCTTGATGACTTCGAACGCTTTGCCCAACGAAGTACCGTACGACACCCCCACATCAATCACCGCAAAAGCAAACCCCCGGCTGCGATTGGTAACGGTGGTGATTTGGCTATTGGGTATGAAATGCACCGCCCCCTCTCCATCACGTAATCTCACATAACGCAGCGTGACTTCTTCAACAGCACCCGACTTACCGCCAGCTTCGATGAAATCACCCTGTCGAATTTGATTTTCTATTAGCATCACAAAGCCTGTGAAGTAGTCCTTCACCAAACTTTGCGCCCCAAAACTCACCGCGATACCCACCACACCGGCGGCCGCCAAAAATGGCGCGATTGACACACCAAACTCGTCCATGACCAACATGATCGCCAAAATAGTGATCACGGCCGAAGCGATATGATTAAAGATTCGATCGAGCGTGTCGATACGCTTTTTTTCTTCAAGGTCGCCGGTGCGTTTGGCCAGACGCTGATGTACAGCATCAAGCAACCGTCGCACAATGGATCGCCCAATGAGGGCCACAATCACAATTAGTAAGACGTTCAAGCTGGCAATCAATGCACTAGCCCAAGCGGGCATTTCTGACCAACCCATTAGTGCAAAAAGTTCCGTCATTAAGATGTGCATATAAACAGGTGTCCGGTTGCGTTTTATTAAGCAAGAGTATCGCAGTCACACGTAATTTTTGCCAATGCTATTGATTGTCTATGGATCATCGCAACCCTCGATACGTTATTTTTGTTTGGCTAGCCTCTTGACGACGTTTGACTGTGTCAGTCGTCTTTACAATGCGGCAATAGAGATTTTTTTAGGCTCCCTCATGAAAATAGGTTTTGCTGGCACACCAGAATTTGCTCGCCACGCGCTAGAAGCGCTGCTTGGCCACGGCCAAGCAGGGGGGCAGCCGATTGACATGGCTGTGGTGCTGACCCAGCCCGATCGGGCCGCTGGTCGCGGCATGCAGCTGGCGGCTAGCCCCGTTAAAACCTTTGCGCTCGAACACGGCATCACGGTGCTTCAGCCCCGAAGCTTGCGTCTTGACGGACGCTGGCCTGAAGACGCGCAGTCAACGCAAGCACAGCTAACCGCACTGGGTCTGGATGTTTTAGTGGTGGCGGCCTATGGCTTGATCCTACCCAAATGGGTTCTTGATCTGCCGCGCTTTGGTTGCTTAAACATTCACGGCAGTCTGCTACCGCGCTGGCGGGGCGCCGCACCCATTCAACGCGCCATCGAAGCGGGCGACCACACCACTGGCATCACCATCATGCAAATGGATGAGGGCTTAGACACGGGCGACATGCTGCTGGTTGATTCACTGGCAATTCATGACGACGAGACCGCTCAAACCCTGCACGATCGTTTGGCTGTTATGGGTGGTGATTTGATTATCAGAGCCATCGAGGACTTGGCCGCGCAACGCCTACGGCCGTCCCCTCAAGACGCCAGCCAAGCCACTTATGCCGCCAAATTACTGAAAACTGAAGCATCCCTAGATTGGACTCAACCCGCTGAAGTCTTGGCACGCCGCGTACGCGCGTTCAATCCTTTTCCCGGCACCACCGCGAACCTATCCGGTGTACCCGAACCGGTCAAGATCTGGGAAGCCAAAGCATTGCCAGGCGGCAAAGGCGCCACGCCAGGCACTGTCGTGGCGTGCGAATCAACCGGCATTGATGTGGCCACGAGCAGTGGCTTACTTCGTCTTCTCGCCCTACAAAAACCAGGGGGCAAACGCCAAACGGTAAGCGTCTTTTTACAAAGCACGGCTGGTTTAAGCGTTAGTCGTTAGTCAAACAGTATCGCGTTTACGTCCTTTTTTATCCACCACTGTCTTGGCTGACCAGTTAGCGCGGCGAAAGTAGCATATCGCGACAACAATAGGCCAGCTTGGCTAAAGAAATAGTGCTCTTTGCAGCACGTTGACGCCCAGCACAAAGTCGTCAATTTCCATGGCCTCGTGGGGATTATGTGAGCCGTGATCATTTCGAATAAACAACATGCCACTTGATATGCCGATGTTAGAAAAAACAGCGGCGTCATGACCTGCGCCACTTGGCATGGTCTCTGTTTCAATACCGAATTCTTGACACGCTTGCGCCAGGCGCTCGACCCAGATCGGATCCATGATGGCTGGTTTGGTAAACAGTTTGCGGTCAAAATTAAAGGTGACCCCTCGGCTGCTGGCAATTTGCTCACATTCGTTACGCATCAATTGATAAAACTGTTCTAGTGTCTGTTCACTTTGACTGCGTACCTCAAAACTGAAACCCACTTCGCCCGGAATCACAGAAACCGCATGGCTTTGAGGGTTGGTGCTAACAATACCGCAGGTCATGACTAAGTCCATGCCCATTTGCTGCAACACTCGCCAATGCTCATCAAGACGCGACAATAGCTCGGCAACCGCCAAAACCGCATCTTTTCGTAACCAACGCGGCACCGCCCCCGAATGTCCTGTTTCACCCTGACACACGATGTGGTTATGACGCACGTTGCCGCGGATACCCGTAACAGGAGAAACAGGCCATTGGCGAGCCACCATCGTGGGGCCTTGTTCGATGTGTAACTCAAGGTAAGCGCCAATTGCACTCAGATCAATTAACGGTTGACCTGCTTTGACCGCATCAATCGGAACACCGAGTTGTTGCATGGCGGATTCAAGGGTTTGTGCTGTTTCCCGGTGCTTGAGCGCCAAATCCACCTCGGAGAGTTGCCCTGTCAAGGCAAGGGATCCCATGTAGGCCTTTCCAAACCAAGCGCTCTCCTCACCCCTGAGTGCCAGAACCTTTACGGGGTTTGTGGGCACGACCCCAGTGGTCTTAAAGTGCATCAATACCATCAGCCCAGCCACCACCCCAGCCAAGCCGTCGAAGTTTCCACCTTGCGGCACAGAGTCCAAGTGCGATCCAATGACGGTGGCAGGTCCCGCTGGGCTATCCGGCAGCGAAATCCATAAGTTCGCGCCACTGTCGTATTGACAGTGCAAACCCTGTTCTATGGCTACCCCTTCGATCACTTCTAAGGCTCGGGTCTCGCCATCGCCGTAACTCGGGCGCGTAACACCCAAACCATCTTTACTGGCTTTCTCTATTTCAACAAATAAGCGCTTGGCAGCTGTGATCAGATCGGCGCTTAAATGAGGCACACCGCTGTTCATGCTGATGGCTCACTTGGCATCGTTAATCTGTCAGCCCCGCCATGGCGCGCCGACCAAGCGATTGGGTCAGCGAGAAATGATTTGATTTCTTTGGCTTGCTCGACCGTGAAATAGTCCTGCGCCTTGGTTTGCGCAAAAACGTCTTGCCAAGTCGCTAAGGCGTGCAGGGTCATGCCGTGCGCCTCAAAGGCTTGTCGACTCTGGGGATAAATGTCGTAATTAAAAACCACAAAAATATCGTTAACCGATGCGCCCGCCCGGCGTAATGCATTGGCTGTGGCAATTTTGGTGAGACCGTCAGTGGTTAAATCATCAACCACCAGGCACTGCGCGCGACTCGGCAAGTCGCCCTCAACTTGCGCGTTAATTCCCCAGCCCACGGCTTTTTTACGGACATAGACCATGGGTAAGTCCAGACGATCGGCTAACCAGCTGGCAAAGGGTATGCCCGCGCTTTCGGTGCCTGCGATGACATTGATTTTGTCTTTCAGGCGACTTTTTAGCAAATCAGCCGCATGGTCCATCAGCAGACGACGGCTACTGGGGTGCGACATTATTTTTCTGCAGTCCACGTAGACAGGGCTTGCCCAGCCAGTGGTGTAAATAAACGGGCGATCTTGCCAAACCATCACGGCTTTCAGTGCCAGTAACGCAGCCACCGTATCGCTAGCAATGTCTTGGCATTCACCAGTCGGCAAATTAGGGTGATCATTCATGGCTCACCTTTATGAATAAGCGTGTTTAGCGAGTGTAATGCAGAGATCGAATTGGCTGGGCTGCCATATCGCACGCACTTGAGCACTGACCGCTTACTGTGAAACCCTTGCGAGCTCTAGAGATTTTTTGTTTCTCGTTCGAGACCAAAAGCGCTCATGGAAGAAGTACACGACTGTTTGCACAGAGGGTTCGAGCAGGCTTAGCGTGATGGAAATGAGCCAATTGCCAGTGACGGCATAGGCAACCAGCACGGCAACTGTGATGTGGGTGAAATAATAAGAAACGGTTTTCTTCAGGGTGAAGGCGTTCGTCTGGATGAACTTGGTCATGGTCGAGCCCTTTTCATATGCTTTGAATCATCTTCCTCCTTGTATAGGTATTTGTACAATTGATTGATAATTAATTCTCGATAGTTAATAGTAATCAATTAGCCTACCGGTTTTTTGGGTTTCAGTCGTCCACCACCGTGGCATACAGGTCGTACTCATCGGCATCGGTGACCGTGACACGGACCAGTTGACCCGGTGTGAGTGGTTTGTCACTGTCGACAAACACATTGCCGTCGATTTCTGGCGCATTGGCGTAAGAACGACCAATGGCCCCGTCTTCGTCGACTTCATCGATCAAGACGTCCATTGTTTTACCGATTTTTAGTGCCAGGCGCGCCTGCGAGATGGCTTGCTGATGAGCCATGAAGCGATCCCAACGGGATTGCTTGACATCTTCTGGCACTGGGTCGGGCAGTGAATTGGCGCTGGCGCCATCGACTGCCGAATATTGGAAGCAACCCACCATGTCGAGTTGTGCCTCGGTCATCCAATTCAGCAGATACTCAAAGTCTTCTTCGGTTTCACCAGGGAACCCGACAATGAAGGTCGATCGAATCGTGAGATCAGGACAGATTTCACGCCATGCCTTAATGCGCGCCAACGTCTTGTCCTCAAACGCCGGACGTTTCATCAACTTAAGCACCTTTGGGCTGGCGTGCTGAAACGGAATATCCAAATAGGGCAGAATCCGGCCTTGGGCCATCAACGGAATCACTTCGTCAACGTGCGGGTAGGGATAGACGTAGTGCAAGCGCACCCACACCCCTAATTCACCCAGGGCTTCGCACAGTTCGGTCATGCGTGTTTTAACCGGGCGTCCCTGCCAAAACCCCGTTCGGTACTTCACATCCACCCCGTAGGCGCTGGTGTCTTGCGACACCACCAAAAGCTCTTTTACGCCGGCTTTGACCAAGCGCTCGGCTTCGTCTAAGACGTCACCAATCGGACGACTCACCAAGTCGCCTCGCATTGAGGGGATGATACAAAAACTGCAACGGTGGTTACAGCCTTCGGAAATTTTGAGGTAAGCATAGTGGCGAGGGGTGAGTTTGATCCCTTGCGGTGGCACTAGGTCCACGTAGGGGTTGTGCTCAAGTGAGGGCGGGGCCGCTTCATGCACCGCTCGGACCACCTGTTCGTACTGCTGTGGGCCGGTCACGGCCAACACACCGGGGTGAATGCTGCGAATCACATCCTCTTGCACGCCCAAGCAACCCGTGACGATCACGCGACCGTTTTCAGCGAGCGCCTCACCGATGGCATCCAGTGATTCCGCCTTGGCACTGTCAATGAAGCCGCACGTGTTAACCACCACCACATCGGCGCCATCGTAATCGGGCACGATGTCGTAACCCTCGGTGCGCAACTGGGTGAGAATACGCTCTGAATCAACCAGTGCCTTGGGACAGCCTAGACTCACAAAACCAACTTTTGGTGCCGACATGACCGCCTGTTCTAGAAAAAGTAGTGAAGATTGAGTTTAACTCGCCGGATGCTTCTACAATCGGACTTATGCCGTTAATCAAGGCTTTTGCCCAAGCTTCCACCTCGCCATTGTCTTTAACCCTGTTGCTCGCCTCGCGCTGCTTGGCAGCGGTTGAGGGTGGTCGTTCGTTAACCGAAGCCTTGGGTAAGGTGCCCTCAGCCAATCGCTCGGCGGTACAAGCCGTCACGCTCTACGCCATGCGCCACTGGGGCCGCGCTCGCGCTTGGCGGGCCATGACATTGAAAAAGCCAACCGGTCAGCCTTGGGTCGACAGCCTCATTGCACTGTCTTTGTTACTGCTTGATGTGGCTGTTGCCCCGGAATCAAGCAGTACCGACGCACCACGGTACACCCCTCATACTCTGGTGACACAAGCCGTGGACGCCGCCCGCGAGGGTCGAGCCAAGCCGGTTTTACCAGGACTACTGAACGCTATTTTGCGGCGTTTTCAGCGCGAGCACCGACAATTCCTCGAAAACATCAAAACTGACCCCGTAGCCCGCTGGGGCTACCCGCTTTGGTGGCAAAAGCAACTGCAAGCCGACTACCCCCATGACTGGCAGTCAATTCTGGCAGTCAGCTGCTTTGCACCACGGTTGGTATTGCGTGTGAACACGCGGTTGACTGACGTGGCTGAAGTACTGCACGAATTCAGCGAGGCTGGGGTCACTGCGGTTCACTTGGGAGAGTCCGCCATTGCCGTCACACAGACCGGCTCGGTTGACCAACTGCCCGGTTACACCGAGGGTTGGTGGTCAGTCCAAGATTTGGGCGCGCAGCGTGCCGCGACGCTTTTGGCCCCAAAATCCGGCGAACGGGTGCTCGATGCTTGCGCCGCACCGGGTGGCAAAACCGCTCACTTACTTGAGCTCGCCCCCATCACCCTCACGGCCTTGGATCAAGACCCAGACCGTTTGATTCGCGTGGGCGACACCTTAAGCCGTTTGCGACTAGTCCATTCAGGCGTCACACTCAAAGCAGTGGATGCGCGCAACCTCGAGCAATGGTGGGACGGCAAACCCTTTGATGCGATTTTGGCGGACTTGCCATGCACCGCCTCAGGCGTGGTTCGGCGCCACCCCGATATCGCTTGGCTTAGACGCGTGGCGGACCTCCCCAAAACGGTCACTCAACAAGCAAAAATACTGGACGCACTCTGGCAAACCTTGGCGCCGGGCGGGCGCTTACTAATGGTGACCTGCTCGGTGTTTTTGCAAGAAGGTGAACAGCAAGCGGTGAACTTCTTGAGTCGTCACCCTGATGCACGCCGACTGCCCGCACCGGGTCATTTATTACCCAAAGCAAGCTTGGGTGATGAGCCCGGACAAGATGGCTTTTTTTACGGCTTATTTGAACGAGCGGTGTTGTGAGCCAAGGCGCCGCGGCTGCATTAATTTGTTCCATAATGTACTCATGATGATGTTTGTAACCCACCGGATCAATCTCGAGTCTGCGCGTTGGCATCGCGCAGGCCTAAGGCTGGCTGCGCTACTCATATGGTTTGGGTTTGGTGCCAACGCCGGCTCCCAGCCTTTGTCAGACGCCCAGGCCGAAATCTTGCGCATCGAGCCTATGGTGGTCGATGGCCAACTGTCCATGAACATCGACACCCAGTTAACACTCAACAACACCATGCGGCAAGCGCTGAATCGGGGCTTGCCTTTGTTTTTTTCTATTGAAGTCAAAATCAGCCAGCCACGGTGGTGGTGGTTTGACAAAGACTTGGTCGACGCCCGCTTGACTCGACGCCTATCGTTTAACAACCTGACACAACAATGGCAAATCAGCACCGGTGATTTATCGGTCGCGTTTTCAAGTTTTGATCAGGTGCAAGCCGCATTGCGGCGGGTGCGAAACTGGCCCGTGGCCTTGAGCGACCGTTTCAACCCTGACACCACCTTTGAAGGCCGAGTCAGGATTCGCTTAGACACCACCCAACTGGCTCGACCGCTACAGCTAGACCCAGCCAATCGCAATGAATGGACACTCAGTAGCCCTTGGAAGGCGTTTGAATTCATGATCCGTCGACCAACAGCGGGCACCCCATGAGGCGGCGCAACCAGTTCTTGATCGCGCTTGGGGTCGTGCTTGGTCTGGGGCTTTTCATTCTCTTAGCCTGGTCCACCGGTAGCGCCTCTCGTTTGGCCCAGTTTCATCAACTGTTGGTGTTTTTGAATTTTGCGCTGGCGTTAGGCTTAGCGGCCTGGGTCTTGGGCTTAACGATCAAACTTTTCCGGCGACTACGCCGGGGTAAGTTCGGTGCCAGACTCACGAGCCGCTTTGCCATCGCCTTTGCCTTGATCGGTGTACTGCCAGGGGCGCTGATTTACACCGTTTCTATTCAGTTCATGTCGCGCTCCATTGAGTCGTGGTTTAACGTTCGAGTTGACACGGCACTTGATGCGGGTCTCGCGCTCGGCCGTGCTGCGCTAGATGCCCAGCTCAATGAGCTTGATACCCGCGCTCGCGCCATGATTCCAGCGCTTTCAGATGCCGCAGGCAATGACAGCGAACTGCGGGGATTACTCAGTCGCGTACGAGAAATCACGGGCGTGTCTGAAGCAATGGTGCTAACAAGCTCTGGGCGGCCGATAGCCTTTGTCACCGATCAACTCGGGCAACTACTGCCCCAAGGCCCACCAGTCAGCGTCTTGAATCAACTTCGAGTGTCTGGCAGCTATGCCGCCGCTGAAAGTGTTGTCCCAAATGCGCTCAGCACAGACCCCTCAGGTTTGATATTGCGGGTCATCGTGCCGCTTGGTAACTCGTTGAGTCTGGCCTCGCCCATGGCGACTTCCGAAGTGCGCTGGTTACAGCTCATGAAACCCGTGCCTGAGTCCATTGTGTCTAACGCTGAAGAAGTGCGCCAAGGCTACCGTGACTATCAAGAGTTGGCGCTCTCGCGCCAGGGTTTGCGTCAATTGTTTGTGGTCACCCTAACCTTGGCGTTGCTATTGGCTGTGTTTGCTGCCATGGCCGTGGCTTTGTTTTTATCGCGTCGCTTGGTACAACCTTTGCTGGCCTTGGCCTCTGGGACCCAAGCCGTCAGCGTGGGGGATTTTAGGCAATTGCCTGAACCCCCCCAAAACGACGAAGTCGGACAGCTCACTCGCTCATTTAATGACATGACTCGGCAGCTCGAAGAAGCGCGTCGCTTGGTCGATTTGAATCGCAAACAAATCGAACAATCTAAGCTTTTCACCGAAGGTATTTTGGCGAACCTCTCAGCTGGCGTGCTGGTGTTCGATGAGCAATTCCGAGTGGTTCTCTTTAACCAAGGGGCACAAGCCATACTTGGCGCTGACCTTCGGGGCGTCAAAGGCCGCCCCCTTGAAACGGTTGATGGCTTACTAGCGCTGGCCAACACCCTTCGACGCGGCTTTTCTCACCATGCCGCCTCTGAGTCTGAGCGCTTGCACTGGCAGGAGCAGTTCGAGGTGACCTTGCCGCGACCCGACATGCCAGAAGGCACACAGACGCTGACATTATTGGCGCGCGGCACCCACCTAAGCGCCGAGGGGCGTGGCAATGGTTATGTGGTGGTGTTTGACGATATCAGCGATGTGATTTCTGCCAACCGTAGCGTCGCTTGGGCCGAAGTAGCCCGTCGCATGGCCCATGAAATCAAAAACCCTCTGACACCCATTCAACTATCAGCCGAACGCTTGGCCATGAAACTCATGGATAAGCTTGATGCCAAGGATGCCGCCTTACTAGAACGCTCAACCAACACGATCGTCAATCAGGTTGGCTCTCTGAAACACATGGTCGAGGAGTTTCGCGAGTTTGCACGCAAGCCACCATTGGCATTTGGGCGCGTAGACCTCAATACGCTGGTCGAAGACGTGTTGACACTGTACGGATGGGACCCCGCTGAGGGCTCAGCCCATGAATCGGGTCCGGTGCGCTTTGAGGCGGTGCTTGAGCAGGGCTTACCCGAAATTAGTGGTGACACCACGCAATTGCGTCAAGTGGTTCACAATCTTTTGGCAAACGCGCGTGATGCTTTGGTTGAAATCAAAAACGATGGGGTCATCACCGTTGCCACCGAAACCATCGCCGCCAGCATTGGTGATCAAGCAGGCCAAACCGCTGTGCGCCTGACCGTGACAGACAACGGGCCAGGCTTTTCTTCGCAGCTACTACAACGCGCCTTTGAACCCTACGTGACCACCAAGGCACACGGCACCGGTTTAGGACTGGCAATTGTTCGTAAAATTGTTGAAGAGCATGGGGGTTATATCGACATCTCTAACCGCCGCTCAGGTGGCGCACGCATTACTATTCTGTTGATCCCCGATCCCAGTAAGGTGGACGGCGACGCACAAGGGGACGATAATCATGAAACGCAATAGGTTGAACAAATAATATGGCTCGAATCCTAGTTGTTGACGACGAGATCGGCATCCGTGAATTGCTCTTCGAAATTTTGTATGACGAAGGGCACACGGTAGAGCTGGCTGAAAACGCAGCACAAGCGCGTGCCGCCAGGCAACGCATGCGCCCTGATCTTGTTTTGCTTGATATTTGGATGCCAGACACCGATGGCGTGACGTTGTTGCGCGAGTGGGGCTCTCAAGGCCTGCTAGACATGCCAGTGATCATGATGAGCGGGCACGCCACGATCGACACCGCTGTTGAAGCGACCCGTATCGGCGCGATTGATTTCTTAGAAAAACCCATCACGTTACAGCGTTTGCTTAAAACGATTTCAAATGGTTTAAATCGCACCAAACCAATCAACGCCTTTGGTGGTGCGCGCGAACCTTTGAGCTCGGGTCAGCCCACTGGCTCAGGCACGGGTACGCCGGTTGCCGCCGCCGGTGAGTTGGAACCTGCACCCACCCCCGCCGGTGTGTCCGGTGATATTTCTTTGGATCAGCCACTCAGGGATGCGCGTGACGCTTTTGAGCGTGTCTATTTTGAGTATCACTTGGTCCGCGAAAATCACAGCATGACGCGTGTTTCAGAGCGCACAGGACTTGAGCGCACGCACCTTTACCGTAAGCTCAAACAACTGGGCATCGAATCGCGCAAGCGAAACTCATGAAGATCCTAATTGTTGGCGCAGGCCGGGTGGGCACAAGCGTGGCCGAAAACCTAGTGTCTGAACACAACGACATCACAGTCATCGACGACGACCCAAGTCGCTTGGCTGACTTGCAAGAGCGGTTTGATTTACGCGGGGTGGTGGGTGACGGCACGCAAGTCTCCGCTTTGCGCCGCGCCGGTGCTGAAGACGCTGACCTGTTGATTGCTTGTGCAGCGAGTGACTCGGTCAACTTGGTGGCCTGCAAAATTGCACGCAAACTATTCAATGTGCCGCGTCGCATTGCTCGCATTCGGTCCTCTGAGCTACCCGGTATTCCCGAGCTACTTGAAGAAGATGGGTTTGCGGTTGATGCCTTGATTAGCCCTGAGGCCAGCGTTACCGCCTATCTTCAAAAGCTGATCGAATTTCCTGAGGCACTACAAGTCGTGGAGATGGCTAGTGGCAAGGTCAGTGTGATCACCATGCGAGTTGATATTGGTGGCTCCATGGCCAACCATGCACTCAAAGACTTGCGCGCCATGAGCCCAGATGTCAATGCCCGGGTGGTGGACATCATGCGTCTGGGTCAAACCATTACCGTTTCGCCTGAGACCATCCTACGCCCAGGCGACAACTTGCTGCTGATCGCTGACACACGCTCAGCGCACCAAGCCGTTCACCAAATGCACAAATCTGCCCCGACCGTACGGCGCCTGATGATTGCCGGCGGCGGTAACATTGGTTCGCGCCTGGCAAAAACACTCGGCGAAAACGGCTACAACGTGCGCATCATCGAACAAAACCTTGATCGCTGTGAACAGCTGGCCAGTACCCTACCCGATAACGTTCTTGTGCTGCACGGCAATGGCACCGATGAGTCGTTGTTGCAACGCGAAGGCATTGAGGACATGGATACGTGGCTCGCTCTCACTAGCGAAGACGAGGACAACATCATGTCGTCGCTGCTGGCCAAGCGCATGGGCGCACGCCGTGTGATTGCCTTGATTAACCGTCAAGCATACGGTGAACTGATGCAAGGCAGTCACATTGATATTGCGGTGTCACCGGCACAAGCCACCATGAGCGAGCTGTTGCGATACGTGCGTCGCGGCGACATCGTGGCCGCCCACCGCCTACGTGGTGGTCTGGCCGAAGTACTGGAACTTGTTGCCCATGGCGATCGTAAATCTTCTAAGGCCGTAGGCCGTCGCATCCATGAGCTGGACCTTCCAAAAGGGGCAACCGTGGGCGCACTGGTGCGCGGTGAGGAAATCATCATCACCGATCAGCAGGCTGTTATCGAGCCTGATGATCACGTCATTGTGTTTGTCTCATCGCGCACTCAAATCGCCAAGGTCGAGAAACTGTTTCAAGTTTCGGCCTCTTTTTTCTAAGCATCATGAAGCGAATTCTGGCTGTCGTACACGTGCTGGGTTTCACCATGGCGTTGTTCGCCACGACGCTCATCGTGCCCATGGTCTGGTCCATTATTTTGGGCGACGGTCAGTTGATGCTCTTTGTTCACGCCCTCATCATTGCCTTGGCTTTGGGCGGCGGGCTTTGGCTGGGTACCTTGCGATTTCGTGCTGAATTGCGCCCGCGTGACGGTTTTTTGTTGGTCACGTCCGTTTGGGCATTCCTGCCCATATTGGGCACGATCCCGTTGTTGCTTTATTTCAATGGCACGGGTCAGCCACTGAGCTTTACCGACGCCTACTTTGAATCAATGTCGGGACTAACCGCCAGCGGCGGCACCCTGCTGACCAATCTTGACTCCTTGGCACCCACCATTAATTTATGGCGTGTGACCATGCACTGGGTCGGTGGCATGGGCATCATTGTGCTGGCCGTGGCGATTTTGCCGTTGTTGGGTGTGGGTGGGCACCAGTTGTTTCGCGCCGAAACACCGGGGCCGATGAAAGAAGAAAAGCTCACCCCTCGAATTGCAAGCACGGCCAAGGCACTCTATGCGATTTATTTTGGACTGTCGATGGCCTGCTTTTTGGCGTATCGCGCCGCTGGCATGACTTGGTTTGACGCCTGGTGTCACATGGCCTCAACCGTCGCCCTTGGGGGCTTTTCGACCCATGATGCCAGTTTTGGGTATTTTGATTCGCCATTGATCGAAGCCATCTGCATTGTTTTCATGCTCTTGTCTGGCATTAACTTTGCCACTCACTTCAATGCTTTTCGCGTGGGCAGTCTTAAGGCCTACCAACGCTGCCCTGAAGCCATTCCTTTTGTCGTTATCGTTTTGAGCATGGGCGCTTTAATTGGCGTTTATTTATGGATCATGGATGTTTATCCCGATCTGCTCACGGCAATGCGCTACGCCATGTTCAATACCGTCTCGATTGCCACCACGGCTGGCTTTGCCAACACCGATTTTGGTGTGTGGCCATTGATTGCGCCACTTTCCATGATCATGCTGGGTATGTTTTGCACCAGCTCGGGCTCTACCGGCGGGGGCATCAAGATGATTCGTGCCATGATGCTCGTCAAACAAACCCGCCAAGAAATGGTCGGCATCTTGCACCCTCACGCCATCACACCCGTGTTACTAAAGGGCCGTCTGATTCCTGCCAAGGTACTGGCATCAGTGCTTGCCTTCATGCTTTTATACGGCTTTTCGATTGCCGTGATGACGGCTTTAATGCTTCTCAGTGGGGCTGATGCCACCACTGCTTTTACGGCCGTTTTGGCGTGCATCAACAACATCGGACCGGGCTTGGGCCAAGTGGGCCCAGCAGACAATTATTTCAGCATGAATGATTTTCAAATCTGGGTGCTGTCATTTGCCATGATGATTGGTCGCCTTGAGCTCTTTACCGTGTTGGTGCTTTTTTCCTCTGGGTTCTGGCGCAAGTGACCCTCGCCGCTTAGTTATACTGAAATCTTCACTGATCAACGCGGTTCAATATTCCATGGATCCCATCTTCATTCTCGCCTATGCCGTCCTTGGATGCGTTGCTGGTTTTGCTGCCGGCCTTTTGGGTATTGGTGGCGGCATGCTGTTGGTGCCCTTCCTTACGGCTCTCTTAACACTCCAGGGCTTACCGCTCGAGTTGGTTGTGCATGCTGCGATTGCCACCTCGATGGCGTCAATTTTATTTACGTCGATGTCTAGCGTTCGCGCCCATCACCAAAAGCGCGCCGTGAGATGGGATTTGGTGATTCGGTTTTCACCAGGCATCGTGGTGGGTGGTTTGCTGGCCGGTGGCGCTGTTTTTGCTGCGCTTAAAACCGGTTGGTTGGCGCTGTTTTTTGCGATATTTGTGGGCTATTCAGCCGTCCAAATGCTGATCAATCGTAAGCCCAAACCAAGCCGTCAGATGCCTGGCACCGTGGGAACCACGGCAGCGGGTGCTGGCATTGGTTTCTTGTCTGGCTTGGTGGGCGCGGGCGGCGGTTTTGTGTCAGTGCCGTTTATGCTGTGGTGTAACGTTGCCCTTCATCATGCGGTTGCCACCTCGGCGGCCTTGGGTTTTCCCATTGCTTTGGCTAACACCGTGGGTTACGTCTGGTCTGGTTGGTCAGTTCAGGACTTGCCTGACGGTATGTTTGGTTATATCTACTGGCCTGCTCTGTTGGTCTTGGTGGCCTTTAGTGTGGTCACCGCGCCCATCGGTGCCAAAGTGGCTCATAAATTACCGGTGAACACGTTAAAGCGCGTCTTCGCTTTTCTGCTGTTTGGGTTGGCAGCCTACATGTTTTACAAAGCCGGTGTTTCGTTTGGTTGGGTGACATAAGTCGTCTTTTATTGATAGGTCCTGCCGTCTGTTGTGTGTCCGTCACAGCGAAAGTGGTTTTGTGCACCAAGACTTCCGGTCATGGTAATGTTGAATTTAACCAGCAGTTCAACGACAGGGGGGCGCACCATGTTTGATGTTTTGGTTTACCTGTTTAGGAATTACTACACGCCCCAAGCATGCCCGACGGCCGATGTCTTGGCCAAACGGCTGGTAGCGGCTGGCTTTGAGCACGACGACATCGATGATGCCTTAGGCTGGCTTTTGGGTTTGGCCGAAGTCACTGAGCACTGTGTCGACTTGGCTCATCACGACGCCAACGGCTCGCGTTTTTACGCAGCCATTGAGCAGCGCAAACTCGGTGCAGACGCCATCGGATTTATCACTTTCTTAGAAAACAGCGATGTTTTGCCGGCACCCTTGCGCGAAATCGTGATTGAACGCGCCATGGCCTGCGAAAGTGAACCGATTTCGCTAGAACGCATCAAGGTTATTGCTTTGATGGTCTTGTGGAGTCAAGAAGCCGAAGTCGACCACTTGATTCTAGAAGAGCTGCTGCGGCCCGACGGCGAGCAACTCTGCCACTGATCCCGCGTGCAGCAGTACATTGGTCGATTTGCCCCTAGCCCAAGCGGCCCCCTGCATGCCGGTTCCGTTGTGGTGGCCCTTGCAAGTTTTTTGGATGCTAGGGTTGCTAATGGGCTGTGGCATGTCCGTATAGAAGACCTTGACACCGAACGCATGGTCCAAGGCGCTGACCAAGTGATCTTGCAACAGCTTCGAGCCCTGGGGATGTCTTGGGACGGTGAGGTACTGTACCAATCAGCTCGCACAAAAAACTATCAAGCCGCTTTTGATGGCTTACAAACACTAAACCGTCTGTACCCCTGTGGTTGCTCACGGCGTGAGATTGCGGATTCGGTTTTGAACCGTCATGGCGCCTTCCCTGAGGGTGAAAGACCATACCCAGGGACTTGCCGCGAGGGCTTGGCGCAAGGCAGAACGGCCAAGTCCTGGCGCGTGCGTGTTGACGATAGCAAAATATCTTTCGTGGACCGCTGGTGCGGCCCCCAATCTCAAAACGTGCATCAACAAGTTGGTGACTTCGTGCTGCGACGTGCCGATGGGCACTGGGCTTACCAATTGGCCGTGGTGGTCGACGATGCCGCCCAAGGCATCACTCATATTGTGAGGGGTCAAGACCTGCTGTCGAGCACAGCAAGACAGCAATGGCTTGCCCATATTTTGGGGCTAGACACCCCTAGCGTGATGCACGTTCCCTTGGTAATGGACGACAACGGTGTAAAGTTGTCCAAACAAAATGGTGCGCTCGCCGTAGACACCGAAGATCCCATGCCCGTTTTACAAGCCGCGTGGCGACATTTGGGGTTTTATGATGTTCAAGCAAGCACGCCAGCCCAGTTTTATGAGCAGGCCGTTAAGCAGTGGGCAGGTCGCTTTAAACCCATCTGACTTGCGCCTTTGTGAACTCCGCCCGTATGATCGCCGCTAACGTCGCGATCTGCGATTCAGGATTGGAATGACAAAAGTACTAATTATTGCTGAGAAACCTTCGGTAGCGCTGGACATCTCCCGTGCTTTGGGCGGCTTTACCCGCGAAGGTGATTATTTTGAGAACGATCAGTACGTGCTCTCTTCAAGTGTGGGTCACTTGTTAAGCCTGATCGCCCCCAACGATCCGGTCAAAGGCAAATGGAGCTTTGCGCATTTACCCGTCATACCGCCAGCCTTTGGCCTGAATCCCTCGGACAAACGATCGGCCGAAAGACTCAAGATGCTGGTCAAGCTGATCAAACGCAAAGACGTTAGCCGCTTGATCAATGCATGTGACGCAGGCCGCGAGGGTGAGCTGATCTTTCGCTACATTGAACAGTATGCTGGCACGCACAAGCCCGTACAGCGTCTGTGGCTGCAATCCATGACGCGTGACGCCATCTGTGAGGCTTTCAAGCACTTGCGCCCTGACGAGGCGCTAAAGCCGCTTGAAGAGGCAGCACGCTCTAGGGCTGAGGCTGATTGGTTGGTGGGCATCAACGGCACCCGCGCCATGACCGCCTTTAATAGCAAAGACGGCGGTTTCTTTAAAACCACCGTGGGCCGAGTGCAAACACCGACTCTCACCATCGTGGCTGATCGTGAAGCCAAAATTCGCGACTTTGTGTCGCGCGACTATTGGGAGGTTCACGCCACCTTTGTCGCCGCCGCTGGCTTGTACGAAGGTCGCTGGTTCGATCCTGCGTTTAAAAAAGACCCGACTGATCCAGAACAGCGCGACAGCCGACTCTGGAGTGCCGCCGCTGCCAAATCAATTGAAGCGGCTTGCCGTGGACAAGTCGGTTCAGTCAGCGAAGAAGCCAAGCCCAGCAGTCAGCTCTCGCCCCAGCTCTTTGACTTAACGTCGTTACAGCGCGAAGCCAACGGACGCTTTGGTTTTTCAGCCAAGGCCACGCTGTCTTTGGCGCAGTCTTTGTACGAACGCCACAAGGCCTTGACATACCCTAGAACAGATTCTCGCCATTTGCCTGAAGACTATGTGGCAACGGTCAAAGAAACCATGGCAGCGTTGGCGCTTGGTGACAGCAATGTCGTCAAGGGCTTGGCTATTCACGCCAAAAAGGTATTGGCTGAAGGTTGGGTCAGACCCAATAAGCGCGTGTTTGACAACAAAAAAGTGTCTGATCACTTTGCCATCATTCCCACGCTACAGGTGCCTAAGGACCTAAGTGAGGCTGAAGCCAAGCTCTATGACTTGGTCGTCAAACGCTTTTTGGCGATCTTCTTTCCGGCCGCTGAATATCGGGTCACCACCCGCATCACGGAAGTGCAAAAATACCTCTTTCGCACGGACGGTAAGGTGTTGGTCTCACCCGGTTGGTTGGCCGTCTATGGTCGTCAAACGCAAGAAGACGACGCCATGCTGGTGCCCGTCTCGCCCAATGAAAAAGTGCGCACTGAAGACATTGCCAGCAAAGCCTTGGTCACCAAACCGCCACCACGCTACACCGAAGCCACACTCCTTTCGGCCATGGAAGGAGCCGGCAAGCTAATCGATGATGGCGAGCTTCGTGAAGCCATGTCTGAGCGTGGTCTGGGCACCCCAGCCACACGCGCCTCAGTTATTGAGGGTTTGTTAAACGAAAGCTATTTGCGCCGCGAGGCCCGTGATTTGGTACCAACCGCCAAAACACGCCAGCTCATGACCTTGCTCAAAGGGTTGGACGTCAAAGAACTGACCTCTCCCGAGCTAACCGGTGAGTGGGAGCACAAACTCAAACAGATCGAACAAGGCCAGCTCGCCCGCGAAGCGTTCATGCAAGAGATCGCGCAGATGACACAAGTCATCGTCAAGCGCGCCAAAGAATACGAGCGCGACACCGTGCCCGGTGATTACGTCACCCTCCAAACCCCTTGTCCCAAGTGTGGGGCTGTGGTCAAAGAGAACTATCGGCGCTACGCTTGCACCGCTTGCGATTTTTCTATTGGCAAGCATCCTGGAGGACGCACATTTGAGCCGAGCGAAGTCGAGACTTTGTTAAAAGACCGTGAGATGGGTCCCCTGCAAGGCTTCATCAGCAAACTGGGCCGTCCTTTTGCGGCGATTTTACGTATTGATGGCGACCACCGCCTGGCTTTCGATTTCGGTCAGCGCGAAGAAGAAGACACCGAGCCCGTCGACTTCACGGCCTTAACGCCGATCGGTACCTGTCCCAAATGCAAATCTCGTGTGTTTGAACACGGCATGAATTTCGTCTGCGAAAAATCTGTCGGCCCAGAAAAGACCTGCGACTTCCGCACTGGTAAGGTGATCTTGCAGCAAGAGATCAGCGCCGATCAGGTGGCAAAGCTGCTGACCAGCGGTAAAACCGATTTGCTGGAGAACTTTGTTTCAAGCAGAACCAACCGTAAATTCAAAGCCTATTTGTCAGTTGGTGAAGGTGGCAAAGTCGGGTTTGAATTCGAAGTGAAAACCCCAAAAGCCGGTAAAACAGCCGGTAAGACTGCCGCCAAGAAAGCAACCAAGGCGGCAGCTAAAACAGCTGCGACCCCAAAGAAGGCCGCCAAAAAGGTTGCTAAGAAAGCCGTCAAGAAAGTCGCTAAAAAAGCAACCAAGAAGGTTAGCGCTGAGTAAAAAACAAGGCACGTGAGAAATTATCAGTTCTCGCGTGTCAATTCCTGTTTTGTTTTATCTGGATTGATTCGTGAGCATTCATCAAAGCATTAAACGCATGACAGTCCCTCAATTAAGGGCTTGCAAAGGTCAACGCAAAATTGCCTCACTCACCGCGCACAGTAGCGTGTTTGCGAGCTTGCTTGACGAGTACCTTGATTTCATTTTGATCGGGGACTCGACAGCCATGGTGGCCTACGGGTTGCCCAACACATTGTCTTTTACGGTTGAACAAGTTGCTGCACACACTGCTGCGGTTGTCCGCGGCACCAAACACGCTTGTGTGATCGCTGACATGCCATTTGGTAGTTATCAACGCAGCCCCGAACAAGCCTTTGAAAGCGCAGCATTCTTGCTCGCCCAAGGTGGTGCTGACGCGGTCAAGCTCGAAGGTGGTGAGGTCATGGCGCCAACCATTGCTTTCTTGGTAAAGCGAGGCATTCCGGTGCTCGCACACGTGGGTCTGATGCCTCAGCACGTTAACACCATGGGTGGCTATAAAGCACAAGGCCTTGATGACGAAACCGCTGCTCAAGTCAAACGCGATGCCATGGCTGTTGCCCAAGCGGGTGCCTTTGGCGTGGTGCTCGAAGGTGTTGCCGAACAAGTTGCAGCTCAGATCACCGCTGAAGTCAATATTCTGACTATCGGCATCGGTGCGTCAGCAGCCTGCGACGGCCAAATCTTAGTCACGGAAGATATGTTGGGACTAAACGGCGCACAAGTGCCTCGATTTGTTAAGCGTTATGCAGACTTGGCAGGTGATGTTAAAAAAGCCGTTGAGCGTTACGCCGATGATGTTCGTGCTGGCTCGTTTCCCGAATCCAGCCATTGCTTTGGCGTCAAACCAAAAACCAAATAAACACCCATGAGTAAAACACCGACAACACCCATCGTTTGGCATACCGTTAAACAATCACCCGTGCACGGTTCGGGTGTGTTTGCTCGGCGCAAGATTCCAGCTGGGACGCGCGTCATTGAATATGACGGTGCTCGTATCAGCCACAAAGAGGCAGACCGACGTCACCCCACCAATCCAGACGATCCCTTTCACACGTTCTTTTTTGTGGTGAGCTCGGGTAAAGTCATCGATGGCAATGACAATGGCAATGATGCCCGTTGGATCAATCACGCCTGCGACCCCAACTGTGATAGCGAAGAGGGCAAGGGCGGCAAACGGGTCTACATTGTGGCCAAACGCGATATCGCTCGTGGTGAGGAGTTGAACTACGACTATGGCTTGGTCATGGCAGGCAAAATCACCAAGACCCTTAAATCGCAATACGCCTGCCGCTGTGGCTCGACCAATTGCCGGGGCACCATGCTGGCACTGCCAGCAAAGAAGTCGCGGAAAGCCAAAAAATAATTCAGATCAACAATACCTGATTGTGCTTACACCAAGTACCACCATGCCACTGTCATGGCAATCAACACACCAGCGGTAAGTATCGTTCTAAGTCTAAATACCCAGCGCGGCATGACCTCAGGGTAGCGCGTCACCAAACCCGCATCAAGCGACCACTGCAACAAAAAACCCACTGCCAATATCAAGACCCCAAGGTCAGCAGACACCAGTGTAGCCAACCATCCAATTAAGGCTGGCGTGACGCTCCATAGGAACATCACAGCTTTGGGTGCTGTGGGACCTGCAGCAGCAGCCAGCCCCCACCAGATCGCCCCCACGAAGCTTAAAATCACCGCGCCATAAGTAATAAAGGCAATTAATGCCAAGAGGGGTGACAACCCAAATGGCAAGACACCAGACAGGGCAAATATCCAGAACGGGATAAGACCAGCCAAGCCTGGCAGCAAGGCGGCCAAGGGGATGGTGGACTCGCTGAGCGTGGGGTTGGGGCTGGCGTGGTTCTGCGTCATGTTGAAGACATTCCAAACGTGTTTTACTGTGAGCTACGAATAGCAAAATCAAAGATTCAATCATATGACACCATCGTCGCCAGCCCAAAGGTTTGCTTTTAAAGATCCACGTATTGCGGCACTCGAGGCACTCTTATGCGCCGATGTGACACATAAGTGCCAGCTCGTTGATGCCATTGATCTTGACCAACCCATTGATACCGTGCGAGCGCTCATTGAGTCGCCTCCCCTGCCGCACAGCCCAGGCCGCCCTGTGCTACCTGAACTGGTGAGTCCTACGGCACTTAAATTGCGCAAGATGTCCACGCCCGAAGGCCGAGCGGTGCTATTGCACGCACTGGCTCACATTGAGTTCAATGCGATTAACTTGGCGCTGGATGTTGTTTGGCGATTCCCCAACATGCCACTGGCTTTTTATCTTGATTGGCTCGTTGTGGCCAAAGAAGAGGCCATGCATTTTGGGTTGCTGCGTGACCGTCTACACGAGCTGAATTATGAGTATGGCGATTTTGTGGCGCACAACGGTTTGTGGGAAATGGCCGCCAAAACCGCCGATGATTTACTGGCTCGTTTGGCGCTGGTGCCTAGAACCTTAGAAGCCCGTGGTTTGGACGCATCGTTACCGATTCGAAACAAATTAGCCAATGCCGGTGATAAGCGAAGCGCCGAAATATTGGATGTAATTTTGCAAGACGAAATTGGCCATGTGGCCATTGGAAATCGTTGGTACCGCTACGTTTGCCAAGCACGGTCACTGGATGCATTTGAGACCTACGAGCTGCTCGCAAAGCAATACAACGCCCCAACTTTGCGCGGCCCCTTTAATTGGGAAGCGCGCCGCCAAGCGGGATTTGATGAGCGTGAACTCGCCCGCTTGGCTGGCTGAACTTGACTGATACTTAGGTGACACTTAACCGTTCAGGCGAGGCTTGCTGCCGTCGATACTGGCATGCCATGGGTTTCAATGTGCCGGTTCAACGATGACAGCACAGCTCTAAACGATGCCGTCACAATGTCACGATCAACCCCAACCCCAAAGCCTGTTGGTGCGTCACTAATCTTGACCTCAATGTAGCAAGCCGCTTGGGTCTCTGTGCCCGTGCCAAGCGCATGTTCGTGATAGTCCATGACCCGAACGGGCAAATGTAAAGCGTTCACAAAAGCTGAAATAGCACCATCGCCTTGGCCGGTCAGCACTTGACGAATACCGTCCACCTCTAACTCGACTTCAATGCTGAACTGCTTGCCTTCACCGGCTTCAGGTTCGCCGGTAATGCGGTGCTTAATCAGCTTCCAAGGGGTTTGCTTAACCAAGTATTCTTGCTCAAAAATCCCGTAGACGTCACGCGCACTGACTTCTTTGCCCGTCTCGTCAGTCACCCTTTGGATGGCGCGGCTGAATTCAATTTGCAACCGGCGCGGCAATGCCAAACCGTGCTCTTGCTCAAGCAAGTACGACACACCACCTTTACCGGACTGGCTATTGACACGAATCACAGCATCGTAGCTGCGCCCCAAATCAGCCGGGTCAATCGGCAAGTAAGGCACTTCCCAGACTGCGTCAGGTGCTTGAACGGCAAATCCTTTCTTGATGGCGTCTTGGTGCGATCCTGAGAAGGCCGTGAACACCAAGTCACCGACGTAAGGGTGGCGTGGATGCACGGGCAACTGATTGCAATGCTCAACGCAGCGCCGCACCTCGTCAATATCTGAAAAGTCCAAACCAGGGTGAATGCCTTGTGTGTACAAGTTCAAAGCCAAGGTCACCAAATCGACGTTGCCGGTGCGCTCACCATTGCCAAACAAGCAACCTTCCACACGATCAGCACCAGCCATTAAAGCGAGCTCAGCGGCTGCAACCGCCGTACCGCGATCGTTGTGTGGATGCACGCTTATCACCGCGCTGTCGCGCTTATCAAGTTTGTTGTGCATGAATTCAATTTGGTCAGCATACATATTGGGCGTGGTGGCCTCAATGGTGGCGGGCAAATTGAAAACGATTTTTTTCTCGGGTGTGGGCTGCCAAACAGCTGTCACGGCATTACAGACTTCCAGCGCCAATTCTGGCTCAGTGGTGCTAAACACCTCGGGTGAGTACTCGTAAAACCAATCAGTCTGTGGGTGCTTTTTCATGCAAGCCATGACGTGGCGTGTGCCTTCTACCGCGACCGCCATGACTTCTTGCTTAGACATGTTGAACACAATTTTTCTGAACGCCGGTGCGCAAGCGTTGTAGAGGTGAATCATGGCTTTCTTAGCGCCCGCGGCGGACTCAACCGTGCGTTCAATCAACTCAGGGCGCGCCTGCGTGAGCGCGATGATGGTGACATCGTCAGGAATACGGTTTTCGTCAACAAGCTTACGTACAAAGTCAAAGTCGGTTTGTGATGCCGATGGAAACCCAACCTCAATTTCTTTCAGTCCGACTTTGATCAGCAGCTCAAAAAACTGCAACTTGCGCTCAACACTCATGGGCTCAATCAGTGATTGATTGCCGTCGCGCAAATCTGTGCTCATCCAAATGGGCGGGTGAGTGATGCGCTTACTGGGCCAAGTGCGCTCGGCGAAGTCTCGCTCAAAGGGCTTAAATGGGACATATTTTGTTGATGGATTGGCAAGCATTTTTAACCTCTTTAAGCCTTCTATCGAAGGCACTATTTTTATTTAATCTGAATCAGTGTTGGCTCGCGCGCGTCAAACTACCGCGGCTTTGGGTGTGGCTAAATGGGTTGCCGGACAGCCACAGGGCGCTAGGCCCGGCAACCGATCGGTAGTAGTAGGGACAGGGCGCCGAGCGTGATCGCTGGCAGACCAATGGCGCGAAAACTCGCCGCGACGGGTGTCGCAGTATCATTACTCGAAAAGGTTTTATCGCCATTCATAGATTTAAGAAGAACACAGAACCCAGGTTTTTGCAAGCCATTTGCATGCTGACCGGGGGTTGTTTGCTGCCTGTCACTGCTTATTGCTTCGCCGTCAAAGTGGGTATTGAATCGTCCCTTGGCCCTGGCTTTTGCTTCAGCTCGGGCTCAATCTTCGGCTCTAGATTTGACACAATGGGCTCCAACCGGGCCTCTGATAAACCCACTGGCTGGATTACTTCAGGTGCTTGAATGGCATCGGTTGGATGAGCAGGCTTTGCCGCTAAAACCTCTTCTAGAGCCCGATTTTGGGCACGTGCCATGGCAAGCTTACGAACCCGACCTGAACGGATTTGATCACGCGTGCGTCGCAAATCCCCAACAGTAACGGGGCCCTCTTCATGACTCCAGACCCATTTAAAAACATCGACGCCATCAACCGAGAGATTTTGAGCCAATTGCTGCACGACTGAAACCGAAACAATCGATGCGCGCCCGCGCATAACGCTAGCCTTGAGCCAGGTTCGCAAGACAGAAAGTAAAATTAATGAGAGTATGACGATGACGCCAATCCAGAGGTATGGATTGAATCGCGTCATAAAGCTCACAACCTGTTCGCCTAGCGGCTCTAAGCCGTTATAGCGAATCAGTTTACCGAATGTCAAAATCTGCCCTGCAAGCCAGATCCAAACAAAAACTGTGGCGGCGACAACGCCGGAGCGCCACAACCACTTGGGTAGGCAGAGTTTACGTAGTGCGGCGCTTAAGACTCGAGCGTCGCTCTCTGGGGTTAGGCTGTCAGTATTTTTAGTCATAAGCGATATTTTAAGCATGTCACGGCAAAGTATTGGAATTCGTTTTGGTCAGCACTTGGCGCTGACCCCTGCTTTGCAACAATCGATCAAGTTGTTGCAGTTGTCTTCGCTCGACCTCGAGGCCGAGGTGGCCCGTGCGCTCGATGAAAACCCCATGCTTGAGGGTGAGGTCACCGACCTTTCTTCACCAGAGGCCAGCGCACAACCCACCGTTCAAACCATTGCGGCACAAGATGTGCCTCGACCACAGGCCGAGCAAATGGCTCGTGCCGGTCAGCACCACCGCGATGATGAGGCTGGGGAGCGACCCGAAAGCGCAGCCACTGAATCTTTGCGGGAGTATTTGCTAGGGCAGCTTGGCACCACCCGCGCCAGTGCGCGAGATGCCGCGCTTGTTGGCCTGCTGATAGAGGATTTAAACGACGACGGCTTTTTAGAGTCCAGTTTGGTAGAGATTCAAACCATGCTCGGACCAGAACTAGATGTCGAGCTCGATGAGCTGCATGCCGCGCTTTCCCTGTTGCAATCATTTGATCCTGCCGGTGTTGGTGCCCGTGACTTGGCGCAGAGCCTTTGCTTACAACTGCAAAGGCCTGATTTTGAGTGTCTGCCAGCCTTACGCGACCCCATCGTTCTAAAAGCTGCCCAGGTCATCTGCGAAGCGCACCTCGATGTGCTCGCCTCAGGCAACATGAACCGCCTGAAAGAATTGCTTGGCTGCAGCACTGAGACGTTGCAACAAGCCCACACTTCTATCTTGCACTTAAACCCGCGCCCAGCCAGCCAATGGACGCGCCCTGCCGCTGATTTTGCGGTACCTGACGTGTTGGTACGCAAAAAAAATGGTGTCTGGCAAGCCTCACTCAATGATGCGGTTGTGCCCAAACTCAAGGTCAACACCGTTTATGCCCAAGCTTTGGGCAATCCTAGAGGTAGCGAATACGGGGCCTTGCACGACCAAGTGCAACAGGCTCGATGGCTGATTCGTAACTTGGCACAACGCTTTGAAACCATCCTACGGGTCTCACAGGCCATCGTCACACATCAGCAACTGTTTTTTGATGAGGGCTGGGGTGCTTTAAGGCCCCTGACATTGCGCGATATCGCTGGTGAACTTGGATTACACGAATCAACCGTTTCTCGAGCTACCACCCAAAAGTTCATGCTCACGCCCTTTGGCACACTGGAATTAAAACGGTTTTTTGGGGCGGGTCTAGCCACCGAGGGCGGTGAGGCCACATCATCGACCGCTGTGCAGACACGAATCAAAGCACTGATCGATGGTGAAGACCGCTTAAAGCCACTTTCTGACGGTCAATTGGCCAAATTGCTTGATGAAGAAGGGGTGTCGATTGCTCGTCGCACCGTGGCCAAATATCGCGAATTGATGCGTATACCAACGGCCTCTTTACGCAAATCACACGCTCACGGTCAACGTATCGCGTCTTGAGCGCTGTCAAAACCAATTCCTTTCTTTGCCAAATGGCGCGACTACCAGCTATTGGGTGAGGGACAGTTTTCGTCTTGTCCCCAAGCTTTGTTGGGCTCACAAAACTTCTTTCGGGCTCGCTCAATGCAGTTGGGTCGCGAGAAAAACCCCACACTGCTGCAAGCGTTGATGGCTTGAGTTAACTGCACTCGCCAATCAACATACGTGGGGGTTGCCGCAACAGGTGCCGTTGCCACCACTTGGGGTGGGCTAGCCACTGGCTGAGTCGTTGTCACGTCAATGGTTGCCACATCACTTGGGCCTTGAGCCAAGCCTTGGCCCGCCGAACTCAGCATGTCCGAAACCGTAAACGACTGATCGCCTCGAGCCAAAACCACCATGGGATCCAAAACCGTGTCAAATAAAGAAACACCTTGAACCTGCCAGTCAGTCGCCAGCGGCAGTGGCGGCACACCCATGCCACCATCAACCAAGGGCTGGGGTGCGACACTCGAAAGCGGGCGACCAGCGGCATCGCGAACCAATTCCAGCCTTTGGCCCGTATTGGTTCGGGCCTCAGCCGTCACGCCAGGCGATTGGTCAACCAACCAATTGCCCAAGGCGACGCCACCCATGGCAGAACCTGCCATCACCAGCACCACAAAACCAATCAAGACGCGCCAAGACATGTTGTGATCTTCTCAATCCTGTCAGTCGCCCACAGGCGTTATTTAATCAAACACCATACCACCGTGCTCGCGCATGGTGTGAAACTGTACCGCTGGATAGCGCTCTTGTACAACACGCAGCTGGGCAGGAGAACTGGCCAAATAAGCGGCCGCCTCAACCACATCATAAGCAATCTGCGCGGCGTTGGCCTCTAAAAACAGTCGTAACACCTTGGGGTCATCCGATGTGACCCAGCGCGCCAAGGTAAAGCGCGAAGGCATCATGCGTGCCGCCACGCCATATTCGCTCTGAAGGCGATGCGCCACGACTTCAAACTGCAGTGCACCCACCGCACCTAGCAACATCGCACCACCAGCCGCTACCGGACGAAACACTTGGATCGCCCCTTCCTCGCCGAGCTGAGTCAAGCCAATCCGCAGTTGCTTGGTGCGCAACGGGTCAGCGACTTCGACCGCCTGAAAAAGCTCAGGCGCAAAAAACGGTAAGCCCTTAAAATGAAGGGTTTCAGACTCCGTCAGTACGTCGCCTAAATGCAACACCCCGTGGTTGGGGATACCGATCACATCACCAGCGAACGCTTCATCGACCAATTCACGTCTTTGTGACAAAAACGACACCACGTTATTGGGCCTGATCTCTTTTTTACTGCGACTGACTTTCAGCCGCATCCCACGGGTAAAACGACCCGAACTGACCCGCACAAAAGCAACGCGATCGCGATGTGCCGGGTCCATGTTGGCCTGTACTTTAAAAACAACGCCTGTGAACTTGGGCTCATCGGGCTGTACCACGCGTTCAGTCGCTGGGCGTGGTCCAGGCGGTGGCGCATAACGCACCAGGGCTTCGAGCACTTCTTGCACACCAAAATTGTTAATCGCCGACCCAAAAAAAACCGGTGTCTGGCGCCCTTCTAAAAAGGCCTGATGATCAAAGGCTGGTGCTGCCTCTTTAATCAATTCAATCTCTTCGCGGGCTTGGGCGTAAGTGTCGGGAAAGCGTTTAGCAATCTCTGGGTTGTCTAAACCATCAATAAAGTCGTCTGCATCGGAGCCGCGCCGGGCTTGGCCAGACTTAAACAAGCGCATTCGATCATTGGGGATATCAAACACCCCACCAAACGAGCGCCCCATACCCACCGGCCAAGAAAATGGCACGGCATCCATGCCCAAGTGTGACTCCACTTCAGCGAGCACATCCAAGGGGGGTTGGACTTCACGATCGAGCTTATTGATGAATGTGATGATTGGCGTATTGCGAGCCCGACAAACCTCTAACAATCGAATCGTTTGCGGCTCAACACCGTTGGCCGCGTCAATCACCATGAGCGCCGCATCGACCGCTGTCAACACGCGATACGTGTCTTCAGAGAAGTCTTGGTGGCCTGGCGTGTCAAGAAGGTTAATGACACAGTCCTGGTATTCCATTTGCATCACCGAAGAGGCCACGGAAATACCGCGCTGCTTTTCGATTTCCATCCAGTCGGAAGCCGCGTGCCGAGACGCCTTACGCGCCTTGACACTGCCAGCGATTTGGATCGCGCCCGCAAACAGCAGGATTTTTTCCGTTAGGGTTGTTTTACCGGCGTCTGGGTGAGAGATGATGGCAAACGTTCGCCTTCTGGCGACTTCTTCTGGAATGGATAATTGGCTCATGCGTTTTAGCGCCTGGTGTTATGCAACTTTTCTGGGGGTGGGTCGAGACGTCGGACGGGCGGCAGGGCGCGAATCTGCTCGGCCTTCTGTGCGGGTTCCGGCGCGAGCGGGCGACCCTGTGTTGGATCGAGCGCCAGCTTTGGGTGCTGACCGTGGGCCAGAACGCGCGCGTGGGTCGGGACGTCGGGGCGCACGCGGCGCATCGTCAATAGCACGGGCAGCGGCAGGACTAGGCGTCCAGCCGGTTGGTGCTGGCACCTGCGTGATGGTCTGTCGTGTTAAGCGCTCAATCGCCTTGAGGTATTTCATCTCGTCAATATCGACCAATGACAAGGCGTTGCCTGCGGCACCAGCGCGACCGGTGCGACCAATGCGGTGAACATAATCCTCTGGCATGTTGGGCAGCTCGAAATTCACCACCTGCGGTAGCTGGTCAATGTCCAAGCCGCGAGCCGCAATGTCAGTGGCCACAAGAACCGAGAGCTTGCCCGACTTGAAGCCCTCAAGGGCTTTGGTTCGAGCCGCTTGGCTTTTATTGCCATGAATAGCAGCGGCCTGCAGCCCGTCTTTAACGAGTTTTTCTGCCAACCGGTTGGCGCCATGCTTGGTGCGGGTAAAGACCAACACCTGATGCCAGCCGCTTTCGCGAATGATGTGACTCAAAACATCACGCTTATGAGCCTGCGGCACCATGTGCACACTTTGTTCAACCCGTTCAGCAGTGGTGTTGCGAGGACTCACTGAGACTTCAACCGGATTATTCAACACGCCGCGCGCCAGTGTGCGAATCTCTTCCGAGAAAGTCGCAGAAAATAAAAGATTCTGTCGCTGCTTAGGCAACAGTGCTAACACTTTGCGGATGTCACGAATAAAACCCATGTCAAGCATGCGATCGGCTTCGTCGAGCACAAAAACTTCCACGGCTGACAAGTCGAGTGTTCTTTGTTGCACGTGATCAAGCAGGCGTCCCGGTGTGGCCACTAGCACGTCTAAAGGTTTACGCAGGGCGCTGATTTGCGGGTTAATGTTGACACCACCAAACATCACAAATGACGACACGCGCGCGTGCTTGCCATAAGTGCGCACGGACTCTTGTACTTGGGCAGCGAGTTCACGCGTGGGCGTTAATATCAAAACCCGCGGCGTGCCAGGCTTTTGTTGTGTCAATGGCTGGGTAATGAGACGTTGCAAAATCGGCAAAGTAAATCCAGCGGTTTTGCCAGTCCCGGTTTGCGCTGCCGCCATCAAGTCGCTGCCGGCTAGAACATGAGGGATGGCTTGCGCTTGAATCGGCGTGGGTACGGTGTAACCCTCTTCTTCGATAGCACGCAGAAGGGGTTCGGCCAGCGAAAGACTGGCAAAAGAAATTTCGGTAGACAAATAAAAACTCCATCGCTATGCCGGTCAGCGTATTTACGCGACTCCAATCGGGGCAAGCGAAGCAAGGAGAAAGACACTCTCTTGTGTTGGGTCAGGACTGACCCGAGCATGTCATGTGGACTGGAACAAAATGACATCGACATTCAGTGTAACCGATCAAGTGCCTAGCGCCCGATTCAGGTCGCCAACAAGGGCGATGCTGCTAAGCATTGCTGAAGAGTCAAGACCGCGTTTTGTTGCGCACGAACAGTTGACGTGTTGTCAGACCAACTCGGATACAAACGTGCCACCGCCATGACCTTCAAAAAGACCTTTTGATCGAAGGGTTCGACAGACTCGCCGCTCTTGTCTTGTGTGTTGACACGGTGTGATGCGGCATGGCCGCGCTGCTCAAGTGCTTTGACTAACCGCAACTGTCGAGCAGCCAACACCTGCAACACGTCATCACCCACGCGTAACGTCTCTTGACCCAAGAGCTTGGCTTTAATGCCTGACCCCCATTGGTCAACGCCTTGCCAAATGGAGCCCGCTGCCGCTCCCAACAAGGTACCCGTGCCCAACGTGAGACCAGCGCTAAAGACATCAATGGCAGCACCGGCTACCGCACCCACGGCGGCGCCCTTACCCACCGACAAGCCCGCCTCGGTGATGGCCTCTTTAGAAAACAAATCGGTTTGCCAGTGGCCGTCGGTTACTGGTAGCTCGCTAGCGGTGTAATCGTCTGGGGCAAACGCGAACAGCGCCAACAAGTCTGTCACACAGCGTTGCTCAAGATGCCGCACCCGGGCTTGTTGCTCTCGTTGTCCTGCCGTCACAGTTTGCGGATCATTGGCAACGGTCACTGTCAACGCCGCAACCCGCACGCACAACTGCGCAATCCGCTCGAGTGCCGCTACTCGGCGCTCGCCTTTAAACTTGGCCGCTTGTTGGCTCAAGGCTTGTAGCGTCGGGCGCGCTTGAGCCAACACTTGCGCCAAGGTGTCAAAAAGCAACTGCTCACCATCACTTGGTGGGCTGACCGAATCAAACGCGACGTAAATATGAATCCCTAGTCGGGCAAACGCCTCAATCCAAGGCTGTGCCTGTGCCTGATCGCTAGCCGTGAAATTTAAAACAGGCAAAACCGGGTTAGCACACCACTGCAGCAAGCGCAGCTCATCACGGTGTTTGGCCAACACTGTGTCACGCACATCAACCACGTAAAGTACGGCGTCGCTTTGGGTGATCTGCGCGAGCACCCGGTGCTCTTGCTCAAAGCGTTGGCTGGCTTGAGGGTCTTGCAAGAACTGGGCGATTCGGTCGGGGCCGTCCAACCGATGCCCCGGTGCCGTTAGTTGAGCTGCCCAGTCGTACAAGGCGATGCTGTCCTCTAAACCAGGGGTATCAAACCAAACCAATGCGTCACTGTTTTCTAGTGTGACGGTTGCCGCTTGTACGTGCCGGGTGGTACCTGCTGAATCAGCCACCTCACCAAACAATCGGTCACGTGTCAGGGTTCGCAACAGGGACGTTTTACCGGTGTTGGTGTGGCCGACAATGGCAATCCGTAGTGTGTCAGCCTCAGTCATTCATTGTCATCCATTGCAAGGCGCTTGGCCATTCAAGTAGGGGTTTGCCAAGGCCGATCGCTTGAAGCTTGTCTTGCCACTGGGTGGTTCTATTGCGTGCGCCATCGGCGGGCTTGAGATACACACGCGCACTCCCCGTGAGCGGCGTTAAAGCAAGGATGGTGTTGAGCAAGCCCCGATCTGGTGTTTGCTGGGCATCAACAACGATCAGCAGGTGACTGGGCGCCAGCGATTGCAGCTGAACCAACGCTTCTTGTCGTGAGCTGCGATCATCGATCGGGGCCAATACGTGAACCGCATCGATCAGAGCCGCCCGTGACTCATCAAGCCAAACGGTTTCTAATGGAATCGCCGCGCGCGTGTCGCGACATTTTTGCGGCGAAAGAAATACCGCTTGCGGCCATTGATCCAACTGACCGGGTGGGCCGTCGACTGAGATGGCTCGTGCGGCCTTGTCTAAGCGATCTTGGACCAACAATGCGTAAGCGTCTTTGGGTAGTGGTTCAACCTTGGCATAGCAGCGCCGCAAAAAGTACGCGCTGGTCATTAAGGCGAGCAATCGTGGCAACAGCCCCCATACAAATACCGCCCCCACCAACCAGTGCGCCCATTGCGTACGAACAGTCGACTGATCAATGGCCTGGTTACCACTGATCAATATGGTCTGTGCCTCTGGCACGTTAAACCCCAACCAAGCCGGGACTGCACTGATCGCTTGGGCCAACTCGACAAACACCGTGGCTTCAAGCCAAGTGGTTTGCCACATGAAGGTGTAGTGCCGCAAGCTAAAAGCCACGAGTAGCGCCAACAAGGCACCAGCCAACGTGGCAACCCAGAGGCTGTGCGTGACAACCGCCAGCCACCATGGCGTGGCTTGCCGTTGTTCGGCCACGTTTAACCAAGCCCGCCAAGCCCGGGCAGCTTTGCCCTGGCTTAACCAACGGTTGGCCACCCACTCCCAAGCTTGCCCTAGCCAACCACCTTTAGACTGAGGCAGTAACCAAGAAACAATCCACAGCAGCAAAGAAAGCGTGGGCACGAGCAGGACCGCCAAAAGCGCCCAAATCACATTGACAGGTTCACCAGCATCACCCAAGGCAGCGAGCCCAGCGCTAAGACCAAGCACGAAGGCTAGCAGCCCCATAGCAATGGCGCTCATTCTGAGTGTTGATGACACGCGCTGCATGTTATCTGCTGCGGCCAAGCCGGGTCCAAGCAACTGAGCCCGTCGCCACAATCGGGGCAAGGCACTGTCAGTCCGCTGGACAGCCTCTCGGTTGGCGAGCGTATCGTTAAGCCACGTCGATTCCGACTCGTTTAACCGAACCAGTTCGTAGCGCCAGGCGTCATCCAAATGTTGCATGCGCCGATTGTAGTGCGCACGGCGCGTGCTCGTGCAAGGCAAGCTGTCATTTCTTATCCAGGCACCATTGTTTAAACAAAACAACCGCGGTCACGAGCAACACGCCGGCGGCCAGTAATAGGCTAAGCGACAACCGCTCGCCCAATCCCATCACAAACAAAGGGCCAAACAGCTGGCCAGTTGCAAAAGCGGTGGTCAGGCGCGCCATCCAAATGGGGGCTTGTTGCCCCCCATGGCGTTGCGCCTCCTGCATGGCCAAAAGCGTGATAACCACAAAGGTGCCACCAACGGCCATTGCCGCCAAAACGATGGCCACCAAATTGGGTAAGAAAACCGGTAAAACCACGCCAATCGCCATCAATACATGGGCACCTACCCACGTGGGCAGGCGGCCAAAGTGATGCGCCAAAGCCGCTGCCAACAATGTCGATACGGCGGCCGCCAAGCCAAACACCGGCCACGCCAAGCTGTAAATCCAGCTTTCTTGTAGCAGTATGCGGGCTTGTGCTGGCAAGTAGGTGGCAGGCAAGATATAACCAAAACCATAGAGTCCATAGCAAATCACCAACCGCCACAAACGGGGCTGATCAACGGCACTGCCCGCTCGGGCGTTGTGCGTGGTATTCACATCGGTCAAATTGGTATTTGGCGGGTGGGGGCTTGGGGCAATATTGGGGAATCGACGCCAAACTACCGATCCCAAGGCCGCGCAAAGTAGCGCCAAAATGCCCCAGGCGAACGACGAACTGAAGTTTGATGCAACCAATGCCAAGCAAACCAGACCACCGAGTGCAATACCAGTGCCCACACCACTAAAAACCCAGCCGGCCAAGGCTGGTCGCGTGTTCAGTTGGGGCAAGCAAAGGATTGAGAGCATCACCATGACCCAGGCACTCGCCACGCCAGTAATCAAACGCAAAACCACCCACCACCACAGTTGATCGGTAAAAGCCATCAGTGCCATGCCAACGACGATCAACCCAATGGCTAAGCGCGCAAAAAACACCGGCTGATGACGCAACCGCGCTGCTGTCAGCCCACCGATGAGATAACCGACTAAGTTAACCAATGCCAGCAAGCTGCCATCAGCGAGCGACAGGCCTTTGTCGGCTTGCATCATGGGCAAGATCGCGGTGTAAGCAAAACGCCCGATGCCGATGGCCAAGGCCAAACCCGCCAGCCCAGCTAAGGCGACACCTATTCGGTGACGATCATTGACGCTATCGGTCTGCATGCCTCAGAGTCTAGTACTATTTTTAGGTCGTCTGATTAGACTCAGGCTCAAGCGGTAGCAAAAAATTATGGCTAATATTTGCACTCAAACCGCTGATTCGAGCAATAAACGCCGTTAAGTACTCATGCACCCCGCGCTCAAGGATTTCGTGGATTTCAAGGTCGCGCAATTCAGCCAATATCGATCGGGCTTCTAGTTCTGTGGCTCCCGATTGCGAATTACGCACTTTATGCAATAAGTCGACCACTTGCACTAGACACGCCGTTAGTGATCTCGGGTTCTGCCAGCGCAAAATTAAAAGTTCAGCAACCCGCTCCGGCGTGATGACGTTTCGATAAACCTTGCGATAGTTTTCAAAGGCGGATAAGGAACGCAAAATCGCCGCCCAAAAATAAAATTCTTCAACGTGCGCCAAGGTATCGCCGGTGTGTTCCTTGGCCGCTAGAAATTTCACATCAAGCAACCGCGCAATGTTGTCGGCCCGTTCGACAAATGTACCCAAAGCAATAAAGTGATAAACCTCATCTCGCATCATGGTGCCGATATGAACACCTCGCGTTTGGTGAGATCGAAACTTAACCCATTCAAAGAACGCTGTCGGGGCAATTTTTAACAAGCCCTGTCCGACCTGGCGCTGGGCATCAAGCCACGTGGTGTTGACCGTTTCCCAAAGGTCAGTCGTCATGGCGCCGCGAACCGCCCGGGCATTTTCTCGGGCAGCCCGCAAGCACTGCATGATGGACGAGGGGTTGTCCATGTCTTGCGTCATGTAGTTCAAAACATTCGCTGGCGTAACCGCACTGTATTTGGTGGCAAAGTCTTCTGACAGTTCTGAGATTTCAAGCATGGCGCGCCAAGCAGCCGTCGCGGCTTGGTCAGACTGCGGCAACAAAGACATCTGATAGCTGACATCGAGCATGCGTGCTGTGTTTTCTGCGCGCTCTGTGTAGCGCGACATCCAGTAGAGGTGATCGGCGGTTCGCGATAACATCTCAGGCGCTCCTTATTCCAAAATCCAAGTGTCTTTGGTGCCACCGCCTTGTGAGGAATTCACTATCAGCGACCCCTCTTTGAGTGCCACACGCGTCAAACCACCACTAACCAAGCGGATCTCTTGGCCGGACAATACAAAAGGTCGTAAATCAATGTGGCGCGGCGCGACGCCAGCACCCACAAAAGTTGGGCATGTCGATAAGGCCAACGTGGGCTGCGCAATGTAGTTGGCCGGATTGGCTTTTAACTGCAGGCTGAATGCTTCCAGTTCGTTTTTGCTGGCGGTCGGCCCAACTAGCATGCCGTAACCGCCAGCGCCGTGTACCTCTTTAACCACCAAGTCAGCTAAGTTAGCCAACACATGGCTTAATGCTTTGGGGTCACGACAGCTAAAGGTTGGCACATTATGCAGAATCGGTTCTTCAGACAAGTAGAACCGAATCATGTCTGGCACATGCGGGTAAATCGACTTGTCATCGGCAATGCCCGTGCCCACTGCATTGCAGATGGTGACATTACCCGCACGGTAGGCACGCATCAACCCGGCCGGACCCAACGTCGAGTCTTCCCGAAAAGCTTCTGGGTCTAAAAAATCATCGTCAACCCGTCGATAAATCACATCCACTTGCCTAGGGCCTTGTGTGGTTCGCATGTAAACCACGTCGTCTTCGACAAACAAATCTTGTCCTTCGACCAGCTCAACACCCATTTGCTGAGCTAGAAAGGCGTGCTCGAAGTAAGCCGAGTTATAAACCCCTGGGGTCAAAACAACCACATTTGAATAGCGTTTTTCTGAAGCCGCCATTTGGGTCAAAGTATCCAAAAGCAGATCGGGGTAATGTTCAACGGGCGCAATCCGATGTTTGGCAAATAGCTCAGGAAACAATCGCATCATCATTTTGCGGTTTTCGATCATGTAAGAGACACCCGAAGGCACTCTCAGATTGTCTTCCAACACAAAGAAAGCGCCTTCTTCGTCGCCGTGCGTTGCACGAACGATGTCAATCCCCGCAATGTGTGCATAGATATCGAGAGGCACATCCATGCCTTGCATCTCTGGCCGATACTGCGTGTTTAGTAAAACCTGCTCTGGCAACAAGATATTGGTTTTTAAGATGTGTTGCTGATGATAAACATCATGCAAAAAACAATTCAAGGCTTGCACGCGCTGACGCAAGCCCTTTTGTAGGGTATCCCATTCTTTGGCCGGAAATATACGCGGCACAATATCAAACGGGATGGTTCGTTCGGTGCCATCATCATCGCCATAAACCGCAAAGGTGATGCCCACCCGACGAAACAAAAGCTCCGATTCCTCGCGCCGTGCGCGCAAAGTGTCAACATCAGACTCTCGTAACCACTGGCTGATCATTTGGTAATGGGGTCTTACTTGCCCTGACAAGTAATTGTCGCCGGCATGGGCGTGCAGTAAAAACTCATCAAAAAAGGTAGGGCGTGCAAGCGGGGGGTGGGCAGACATGGTTCGATTTCCGTGCTCAATTGGCGTGCGTAAAAATCGACAACTTGGTGCAAAACCCCAAAAGGTTCAGGTTATCGATGACTTGGACATAGCAATATCTATGCCATTGATGCTGCTGGACAAAAAACGATCACAATGCCTGTTGCGTTTTGATCGTGGCATAGTTATTGCTCAATGGTCAAGAAGCGCTATTGGTTCGCTTCTCTAAGCAAAGCGCGCTAGCCATGCACCATAACGGTTCACGACTCACCTTTCTGGTGCGGGTTAAAAGGTTTAGCGTTTTAATGAACGCATTAATTGCCGATACACTGCAAACGAAACATTTGTCTTAAAAGTTGCCATCATGATGTCGCCCTTGGACGCCCCTTACAACAAGTCAACAGCTGCGCTTGGCGCCGACCAAAGTGTGGGCGATGTATTGGCTAGCCGCTTATTGGCAGCCAAATCAGGCCATTTTGATGAACTGCGAACACCCAATGGTCACCTTCGTGCCGTTTGGTCGAGTTTTTTCGATCATGTCGGCGCACAAGGCCTTAAAGGGCTGGCCGAAAGCGCACAAACGGTCGATCGTGTGATTGCGCAAAACGGGATTAGCTACAACATCTTCGCTGAAAAAGAAGAACAAACGCGCCCTTGGTCACTAAACCCGTTACCCATGCTTATTGAGCCTAGCGAATGGCAAACACTGAGCCAAGGGTTAGCGCAACGTGCTCATCTGTTAAACGAAATTTTGCGTGATGTTTATCATGAGCGCCGACTGCTGCAAGCCGTCTATCTGCCTAGCGCTTTGGTACTCGGCAACCCTGGCTACATGCATGCCATGCACGGTGTCACACCGCCGTCGCAAACCTATTTGCATGTGGTGGCCTTCGATGTGGCGCGCGATTCTGATGGGCAATGGTGGGTCGTGGGTCAAAGAACACAGTCACCATCGGGACTGGGTTACGTGCTCGAGAATCGTCTTATCATTTCTAGGCTTTTCCCACAGGCTTATCGCGAAATGGGGGTGCAGCACATCGCATCAAGTTATCGACGTTTACTTGAGGCACTTGAAACCCAAGCCCGCGCAATCACCACTGACACACCTCGCTTCGCCTTGCTCACGGCTGGACCACTGAGTGAGACCTATTTTGAGCATGCTTACCTTGCGCGTTACCTCGGTATTCCGCTGGTTGAGGGTCCCGACCTGACCGTACGACAAAGTCAATTGTTTCTTAAGACAATTCATGGCCTTGAAAGAATTCATGGTTTGGTACGACGTGTGGACGACGAATTTTGTGATCCTCTAGAGCTCAAGTCCGACTCTGCACTCGGTGTACCCGGTCTGGTAGAAGTCATCCGTGCTGGTGGCGTCGTCATGGCCAATGCCCTAGGCACTGGGTTTTTAGAGTCGCCTGCCATTCAGGGGTTTTTGCCGTCGTTGTGTGAGCATTTGATTGGTGAGCCACTTATGCTGCCTTCCTTACATACCTGGTGGTGTGGTGAAGACGCAGCTTGGAAGGACGTCTCTAATCGTTTGAAGTCTCAAGTCATCAAACCCACGTTTGCCAATCGCAGTACAACCAACTTTGAGCCCATCATTGCCAGCTTGCTTAACGAGTCGCAATTGGTTCAGTGGCGCCAATGGATCTCGCGTCGGCCCGAAATTTACACCACCCAAACCTATTTACCATTTTCCCAGGTGCCCATCTGGCGCGCAGGCAATATCGAGCCTCGGACAGCCATGATTCGGTTGTACGCCATTATTGGTGAAGATGGTCGATGGGAAGTCATGCCTGGTGGTATGACGAGAGTTGCGGCCGTCGACCCTCACGTGGTTTCGATGCGAAGCGGTGGCAGCACGTTGGACACCTGGGTGCTCACTGAAGATCAGGTTGACACTTATTCCATGCTGCCCAAGCGCCCCAAACGGCAACGTTGGCACAGTGACCATGAATTGGTCTCAAGCCGCTCTGCGGAAAATCTCTTTTGGTTAGGGCGCTATACCGAAAGAGCAGAGTTTTTAATGCGCCTTGCAAGGGAAGTGTTGGTTCTGCTCACAACCAATCGTCGTGATAGCCAACCAGCGTTACGTGATGCGGTGGGTGAGCTTGCGCGATTGCATGGCTTGGTTGCATTTGACACGCCTGCCATGTCAGTGTCGCCAGTGGCTTTTGGGCAAGCATTGATCAACCAATTGCAACAGCCTGACGGTCGTGGGTTACTCGATTGCCTAAATGCCCTTGAGCGCGCCATCCGTGAGGTGCGCGACCGCTTGCCGGCTGAACACGTTCAAATACCAGGGCGAATAAAACAATTGTTGCTTCAAGCGCGACACTCGCAAACAAACCGTGCGTCTTTGGGCCTCGTATCAGGCCTTGATGTGCTCGAGACCTTGGACTCGATGGAAATCCCCTTGGCTGCTTTGGTTGGGTTTCAGTTAGATCGCATGACCCGTGATCTGGGCTGGCGAATGCTAAGTGCGGGACGAATGATCGAACGCCTAATCAATCAAAGCCAAACCACTGACCAATTTTTTAGCTCGGCAGCTGTTTACACCTCTCGTGGTTTTGATGCTTTGTTGGTGTTGTTTGACAGCGCAATCACCTACCGCACGCGCTATCAGCGGCAACAGGATATTCCTGCATTGCTTGAGTTGACAGTGCTCGACACCACCAATCCCCGCAGCATTACGAGCGTACTTCATGCTTTAGCCATCGAAATCGCCGAATTACCGTCTGGTGACACCCTGTTTCCTGTCTTTCCAAAATTGACTTTTGAAGAGGACAACACCAGCGGTCTGATCGAACAGGTGAATCAAGCGGGGCGATTTGGGTATGAGGCCTCTGATGAGATCGGTCGACGCTTCTTCGCGCACGTCAAACAGCAACACTTTGCATCATGAAGCATATCCACATCGAGCATGAGACACGGTATGTTTACGACCATGATGTGGTTCTTGCACAGCACCTAGCCCACCTGCGCCCATTAAAAACACCCTGGCAGACGGTGCTGGCGCATCGCTTGAACATTTCGCCACCTGTTGACGACCGTTCGGATCAGATCGATGCCTTTGGCAATACGCGTACTTTTTTTAGCCTCACCACGCCACACCGCGAATTAACGGTCAACAGTGACAGCCGTGTTGATAAGCGCGCACGTTATACCAACTTTGATCCGACGCAGACACCGGCTTGGAACGACCTACAAGCTGAAATGACCTATGGCCTTGATCAACCGTTCGTGGCGGCCTCAGAGTTTATTTGGCCTAGCCCGTTTGTGCCTTGGCTGGCCGAACTAAAAGACTACGCCCTGCCATCGTTTCCTGTGGGACGTCCAATCGGCAGTGCCGCCCTTGCGTTGTGCCAGCGAATCTATCAAGACTTTACGTATGCCTCTGGATCAACTGAAATCCACACCCCGCTCTCACAGGCCTTTGCGAACAGGCACGGCGTTTGCCAAGATTTTTCCCATATCATGCTCGGGTGCTTACGCAGTGTTGGCTTGGCTGCACGCTACGTGAGTGGCTACTTGTTGACGACACCGCCACCAGGTCAAGAGCGCTTACGCGGCGCCGACGCCTCTCACGCTTGGGTGAGTGTTTATTGTCCTGGCGCCCCAGGACAATGGCTTGAGCTCGATCCAACCAACCAAACCATCGCTGACACTTCACACGTCTTGTTGGCACAAGGTCGGGACTTTGGGGATGTGTCACCCTTGCGTGGCGTGATACAAGGCGGGGGCACGCACACTCTTGAAATTGCGGTGACCGCTCAGATTCTCGATGACGACGCTTTATTGACGTGACGCAATCGTCGCTTGTCTTCATACGGTAGCGGGTCAAGCATGACACCTCGCGCGATTTGTTCGCGACAAGCCGACCACCATTTGGCTGTTAAAAGTGGCGCGTGATGTTTGGTAAAGACCTCGCGGATTTCGACATCTCCCAACAAAAAGGTGGCAAACTCTTCGGGGAAGACATCGTTGGGGTGAATGGCATACCAAGGCTCACTGGCCATTTCCGCTTCTTCATTAGGCGCTGGCGGAATTTGACGAAACTTCATTTCTGTCATTTTTTGAATTTCGTCGTAGTCATAAAAAACCACGCGTCCAAATCTTGTGACACCAAAGTTTTTATAGAGCATGTCACCGGGAAAAATATTGGCAGCGGCCAACTCTCTGATGGCATCGCCATACTCTTTTATCGCCCGATGACGCTGTGCTTTTGGGGCATCGCCAAGGTAGATGTTAAGTGGCGTCATACGCCGCTCAATGTAGACGTGCTTTAAGATCAGCTGGTCATCACGGCGCTCAACTTGACTTGGCGCCACACGCTCAAGTTCGGCAATAATCGCTTCAGAGAATCTGGAAAGGGGCAAAGCCACCTGCGTGTATTCCCAAGTGTCTGCCATCCGTCCCACACGGTCATGCAATTTAACCTGCTGATACTTTGAACGCACTGTTTCACGTGTCATGCCGTCTTTGGTGATGTCGTCTTTGATGAGCTTAAAAACGTACGGGTAGGACGGTAGCGTCAAAACCAACATCACCATGCCACGGATACCGGGTGCGGCATCAAACACGTCGTGAGAGTGCGCCAAATGCTGCAAGAAGTCACGGTAAAACAAAGTCTTACCCTGTTTTTGTAGACCGAGCATGGTGTAGATTTCCGCCTTGGCTTTGCCAGGCAGTATGTTGCTGATGAACTCAACATACGCGGCGGGCACTTCCATATCCACGAGAAAGTACGCTCGCGTAAAACTGAACAAGGTACTCAGGTCGGCCTCATCACTCAATAAGGCATCCAAAACCACTTGCCCTGCCACATTGCGTACCAATGAAACGGCAAAAGGATAGACCTTACCTTGATTGATGAGCCGACCAATGATGAACGCGCTTTTGGTTCGAAAGAACAAACTTCCCAAGACATGTAACTGGCAGTCACTGGCCAGGCGGTGACCACTGGTCCGTTCAATTTTTTTGCCCAAAGCCATCACGGCCGCTTGCGCCAAACGGCGCGTATCACGGGGCAAGTCTTCAAAGCCGCAGGCCAAACCAAAATCCGCCACCATTTTGCTCAAAGACTGGCGTAACCCCTGGGACGTTGGGTAGTACACGCGATACACCGGGCGCTGACTATCAAGATAATCAGTGGCCACGGCAGGACGCACAAACAAAAAATCATTACGGAAATAATCACGATGCAACACGCGGCAAGACACAGAGTTGTAAAACGTCTCAGCACACTCGGGCTGGCGATGGTCTGTGAGCAATCCGACAAACGCTTGCCGCACGGATTGCCAAAACTGCGTTTGTTCTACGCTTAAAACCACGGTCGAATGGTCAAGTG
>ERZ889217.127-NODE-127-length-48655-cov-18.291687_pt1 | contig 48655 bp, 59 predicted proteins | sample MGYA00521098_ERZ889217 | MGnify/ENA primary metagenome ERZ889217 (study PRJEB32303, sample SAMEA104408613) | aquatic metagenome | biome: Brackish water; feature: Pelagic; material: water | place: Baltic Sea | collected 2014-06-10T22:04:00 | depth 2,362 m ... | reverse complement strand
CGCGAAGGCGGCCGTACCGTTGGCGCTGGCGTCGTCGCCTCGATATTGAAGTAAAAAAGGTAGCGATCAACTTTGTTGATCGCCGACCCACCGTTCTTTGGAATTTAAAATGAAAAATCAAAAGATCCGTATTCGCCTCAAGGCTTTCGACTATAAACTGATTGACCAATCAGCAGCCGAAATTGTTGACACGGCAAAACGTACAGGCGCGGTTGTGCGCGGTCCAGTGCCACTGCCAACACGGATTCGTCGCTACGACTTACTTCGCTCACCGCACGTGAATAAATCATCGCGTGATCAGATGGAAATGCGTACTCACCAGCGTTTGATGGATATCGTAGATCCAACAGACAAAACTGTTGATGCGTTAATGCGCCTTGATTTACCCGCAGGTGTTGATGTTGAAATTGCGCTTCAGTAAGCCTAAAAGCCTACATTGCCTTGTGCACTGCGGCTTTAACGTGATATGATCGCAGACTCACCCAAAAGTGAGTTGAAATAGTTGTCTAGCATTTTGTAGGCTTTTGTTTACTGAAATGACTAGATTTTGATTAAGCCCCGGCCAATCGAAGTCGGGGAATCGGGAAAAACCCGGGAGAATATGATGTCGAAACCGACGCCTACGCCAGCCGCACACCGGCTTGGCTTGGTGGGTCGCAAGGTCGGCATGACTCGCGTTTTCACAGACGATGGAGAGTCCATCCCTGTGACTGTGCTTGACGTGTCAAACAACCGAGTGACCCAAGTAAAGTCGCCAGAGAATGACGGTTACGCCGCTGTTCAGGTGACTTATGGGACCCGTCGCGCGTCACGCGTGACCAAGCCACTCGCTGGACATTTCGCCAAAGCTGGCGTTGAGTCTGGCAGTATCCTCAAAGAGTTCCGCTTAGACCCAACACGCGCAGCCGAATTCACACTAGGTACAGTCATTGCTGTCGAGAGCGTGTTTGAGCCTGGACAGCAAGTTGATGTAACAGGCACAACAATTGGTAAGGGTTTTGCTGGCGCTATTAAACGTCACCACTTCTCTTCACAACGTGCTTCGCACGGTAACTCTGTGTCTCACCGTGCTCCTGGTTCAATTGGTCAGGCGCAAGATCCCGGCCGGATTTTTCCAGGCAAGCGGATGGCAGGCCATTTGGGTGATGTAACACGAACAACCCAAAATCTAGATGTTGTTCGCGTAGATGCCGAGCGGGGCTTGCTTTTGGTCAAAGGCGCTGTACCTGGTCACGCTGGTGCAGACATTATTGTCCGACCAGCCGTCAAGGCTCAACCAAAGAAAGGAGCTTAACGAATGGATATCAAGCTCCTTGCTGATAACGGCACAAGCGCAGAAACATTTAGCGCACCCGATACGGTTTTTGCTCGCGACTACAATGAAGCGTTGATTCATCAAGTGGTCATTGCCTATCAGGCAAATGCTCGCTCTGGTAACCGCCAGCAAAAAGATCGTTCGGAAGTACGTCACTCCACAAAGAAGCCATTCAAGCAAAAAGGCACAGGTCGTGCCCGCGCTGGTATGACTTCATCACCATTGTGGCGTGGGGGTGGTAAGGTATTTCCAAACTCGCCTGAAGAGAATTTCAGTCAGAAAGTTAACAAGAAGATGTATCGCGCGGGTATCCGTTCGATTTTGTCTCAGTTGGCTCGCGAAAATCGTATCTCAATTGTCGATGAGTTCACACTTGAAGCACCAAAAACAAAGCTAGCAGCTGACAAACTGCGTAGCCTCGGACTTGAATCGGTTCTAATCATCACAGATTCAGTTGACGAAAACGTATATTTGGCGACACGAAACCTGCCAAACGTTGCCGTGATTGAGACTCGCTATGCTGATCCGCTGTCATTGATCCACTACAAAAACGTGTTGATCACTAAGCCGGCAATTGCTCAACTTGAGGAGATGCTCGGATGAATAACGATCGTTTGATGCTTGTTTTGATTGCACCCATCGTGACCGAAAAGGCCACTTTAGTTGCAGAAAAGAACAACCAGATTGTCTTCCGTGTTGTACAGGATGCAACGAAGCCCGAAATCAAGGCAGCAGTTGAGATGTTGTTCAAAGTTGAGGTGCAATCTGTGCAAGTGCTTAATCGCAAGGGCAAAGAAAAACGCTTCGGTCGCTTTGTTGGTCGCCGTCGTAACGAACGCAAAGCGTACGTTGTGTTGAAGCCTGGACAAGAACTCAACTTTGCGGAGGTCAATTAAATGCCTTTGTTAAAAGTTAAACCCACGTCACCCGGTCGCCGGGGAATGTTGAAGGTTGTTACCCCGAATTTGCATAAAGGCGCACCAGTTGCTTCTTTGATTGAGAAGCAAATTCGTGGTTCTGGCCGTAATAACAACGGACACATCACCGTACGCCATCGCGGTGGTGGGCATAAGCAGCACTACCGACTAGTGGACTTCCGTCGTAACAAAGATGGTATTCCAGCAAAAGTGGAGCGTCTTGAGTATGACCCAAACCGCACAGCTCACATTGCTTTGCTTTGCTACGCTGACGGTGAGCGTCGCTACATCATTGCTCCTCGTGGTTTGGAAGTTGGAACGATGCTGGTTTCAGGTATTGAAGCGCCAATCAAAGCAGGCAATTGCTTGCCGATTCGCAACATTCCTGTGGGCACAACGATTCACTGCGTTGAAATGATCCCTGGTAAAGGGGCGCAAATGGTTCGATCAGCTGGCGGCTCAGCAGTTCTGCTAGCTCGGGAAGGCACTTACGCTCAGGTTAGGCTGCGCTCTGGCGAGGTTCGTCGCGTTCACATTGAGTGCCGCGCAACAATTGGCGAGGTTGGTAACGAAGAACACAGCCTTCGCCAGATTGGTAAAGCCGGTGCAATGCGCTGGCGCGGCATTCGCCCAACGGTTCGTGGTGTTGCCATGAACCCGGTCGATCACCCCCACGGGGGTGGTGAAGGTCGTACGGGTGAAGCACGAGAGCCAGTCAGCCCATGGGGTACACCATCGAAGGGTTATAAGACCCGTCGTAACAAGCGGACGAACAATATGATCGTCCAGCGTCGCAAGCGTAAGTAAGAGGCCGAATCATGTCACGTTCGATCAAAAAAGGCCCATTTGTCGATTCTCATTTACTGAAAAAAGTTGATGAGTCAATCGCCGAGAAAGGGAAGAAGCCGATCAAGACCTGGTCGCGCCGTTCAACAATTTTGCCCGAGTTTATCGGGTTGACGATTGCCGTGCATAACGGTCGTCAGCATGTTCCCGTTTATATCAACGAGAACATGGTGGGACACAAGCTCGGTGAGTTCTCGTTGACCCGTACATTCAAGGGTCACGTCGCTGATAAGAAGGCGAAGAGATAATCATGGAAACACAAGCGATTATTCGTGGGGTGCATATATCTGCGCAAAAGACACGATTGGTAGCGGATTTGATCCGTGGTAAACCAGTTGCGCAAGCGCTGAATATTCTCGCCTTCACAAACAAGAAAGCCGCCGGCATTCTTAAAAAGGCCGTGGAATCTGCAATAGCCAATGCTGAGCATAATGATGGTGCTGACATTGACGAATTGAAGATCACCACGATATATGTTGATAAAGCACAGTCAATGAAGCGGTTTTCTGCTCGCGCCAAAGGCCGCGGCAATCAAATCGAAAAACAGACTTGCCATATCACTGTCAAGGTCGGCGCTTAAGGAGTCACGATGGGTCAGAAAATTAACCCGATTGGGTTCCGTCTCGCAGTCACCCGTAATTGGGCCTCACGCTGGTATGCCGCCGACAAGGATTTTGGTGGTTTGTTGGCTTCGGACATCCGGGTACGCGAATATTTGAAGCGTAAGCTTAAGAGCGCATCTGTTGGACGCGTTGTTATCGAGCGTCCTGCAAAAAATGCTCGCATCACCGTTTACTCAGCACGCCCAGGCGTGGTTATTGGTAAGCGTGGTGAGGACATTGAAAGTTTGAAGTCCGATTTGCAACGCCTAATGGGTGTGCCAGTTCATGTCAATATCGAAGAAATTCGTAAACCTGAAACAGACGCACAGCTGATTGCTGACTCAATTGCTCAGCAGTTGGAAAAGCGGATTATGTTTCGCCGTGCCATGAAGCGTTCCATGCAAAATGCCATGCGTCTTGGTGCTCAAGGTATTAAGATTATGAGCGCTGGACGTTTGAACGGCATTGAAATTGCACGTACCGAGTGGTATCGCGAAGGCCGGGTTCCACTTCATACGCTGCGCGCCATTATTGATTATGGAACAGCTGAAGCCAATACAACCTACGGCGTTATTGGTATTAAGGTTTGGGTCTACAAAGGTGACATGTTGCCTAATGGTGATATGCCAGTGGAGACAGTTGTTCCTCGTGAGGAAGAGCGTCGCCCACGTCGCGCTCCACGTGGTGATCGTCCAGATGGTAAACCAGGTGCGCGTCCTGCAAGCCGTACTCGTGGCCCGCGTAAAGCGCCTGGTGCTGATGGTGCTTCACAAGCACCTGAGGCGTCGGCCGCTCCAGCGTCAGTAGGAGAATAAAGATGCTGCAACCATCACGTAGAAAATATCGTAAAGAGCAGAAAGGTCGCAATACTGGTTTGGCCACTCGTGGCGCCAGTGTTTCGTTTGGTGAGTTTGGTTTGAAAGCGACGGGCCGTGGACGTTTGACAGCACGTCAAATCGAGTCTGCACGTCGTGCAATCAACCGTCACATCAAACGTGGTGGCCGTATCTGGATTCGTATTTTTCCAGACAAGCCAATCTCACAAAAGCCCGCTGAAGTTCGTATGGGTAACGGTAAAGGTAACCCAGAGTACTGGGTCGCTGAGATTCAGCCTGGTAAAGTGCTGTATGAAATGGAAGGCGTCAGCGAGGAAATAGCAAGAGAGGCGTTTCGCCTAGCTGCCGCTAAGCTGCCGATTTCCACGACCTTCGTCTCGCGCCAGTTGGGCGCTTGAGACGGTATCTAAAGGAATCGACATGAAAGCAAGTGAACTCCACACAAAAGACGTGGCAGAGCTGAGAACGGAGCTTGATAGTCTGTTGAAGGCACAGTTTGGGCTGCGGATGCAAAAAGCGACCCAACAGCTCTCTAACAATAGCGAGATCAATAAGATGCGTCGTTCAATTGCGCGCGTTCGGACTATTCTCACTCAGAAAGCTGGAGCCTAATAGATGACTGAAGCCCAAACCACCACAGTCAAGCGCCAAAGAAAATTGGTTGGCGTTGTGGTCAGTGACAAGATGGATAAGACGATTGTTGTGATTGTTGAGCGTCGCGTTAAGCACCCCCTACTGGGTAAGGTGGTTATGCGTTCTGCCAAATATAAGGCACACGACGAGTCAAACCAATTCAAGGAAGGTGATACTGTTGAAATTGGCGAAACCCGACCGATTTCAAAAGATAAGTCTTGGTCTGCTATCCGATTGGTAGAAGCCGCACGCGTTATTTAAGCGTTTGACTTCCCCCATCGAAAACATGCTGCATTAAGGCAAGAATAAAAAACGCGACTTTGGTCGCGTTTTTTATTGTTTGAGATCAAACAGTTTAAATGTGAGTGACAAATTTTGTTACAAGGTATCCATCAAAGGTCTCACTACCGCCTTCGCTGCCAATGCCGCTGTCTTTGATGCCACCAAAGGGTGTTTCCGGTAACGCACTGCCAAAGTGATTGATATTCACCATTCCAGCCTCGAGTTCATTAGATACTCTTGTTGCCGTTTGAAGTGAATTCGTAAAAACATACGATGACAAACCAAAAGGAAGGCTGTTTGCGCGGGCAATGACTTCATCAACGGTATCAAATGACACAATTGGCGCAACCGGCCCAAAGGGTTCTTGTGTCATGAGCATCGCGTCATCTGGTAGGTCAATAATGACTGTGGGTGGGAAAAAGAAACCTTTACCTGAAATAGGATCTCCGCCGAGCACTATTTTGGAACCACGGCTTCTAGCATCCTCAACAAAACGCTCCATCGCAGGAACTCGCCGCTCATGAGCTAAGGGGCCCATTTCAACGCCCTCGGTTAGCCCATCGCCAACTTTAATATTGGACAGTGTGTCAGTAAAAGTGGCCAAAAACCTATCGTAAGCCTTCTTTTGAATATAAAAACGAGTTGGTGAAACACAAACCTGTCCCGCGTTTCGAATTTTAAATTTAGCCAGCATTTGGGCAGCGCGATCAATGTCGGCATCGTCAAAAACCAAAACAGGAGAATGGCCGCCCAATTCCATGGTGACACGCTTCATGTGTGCACCGGCGAGACTTGCTAGTTGTTTGCCAACTGGCACTGAGCCGGTAAATGACACTTTACGCGTAATCGGTGATCTGATCAGGTAATCTGAAATTTTTGGTGGATCACCCCAAACAAGATTAAGAACGCCTGGTGGAAGACCCGCATCGTGAAACATTTGCGCAATGGCCATAACGGCACTTGGTGAGTCCTCAGGCCCTTTAAGTACCAGTGTGCAACCCGCACCAATGGCTGCAGCGACCTTGCGAATAGCTTGGTTGTAGGGGAAGTTCCAAGGCGTAAATGCAACACAAACGCCAATGGGTTCACGCAATACAAACTGACGAACATTGGGGTGTCGTGGGGTAATAACACGTCCGTAAATACGACGACATTCTTCCGCATGCCAGTCGGCGTGGTCAGCGCAAGAAATAAGCTCTCCCAAAGACTCAGCCAATGGTTTGCCTTGATCAAGCGTCATGTTTCGAGCAATTTCAGGCGCTCGATCACGTGTCAATTGAGCAACCTTACGTAGAATGGTTGAGCGCTCTGTTGGTGATGATTTTTTCCAAGAAGCAAAGGCGCGCTCGGCTGAAAGAAGAGCAGAATCGAGGTCTTCGTTGGTTGCATGTGGCAAGTGGCCCAAGACCTCCCTGTTTGCAGGATTGATAACTTCTTGAGTCTGCCTTCCCTGGGCTTCAATAAACTGGCCATCAATGTAAAGTGCTAGTTTCTGATACATGGTTTTCCTGAAAAAAACTTAATAAATTGAGCTAGTGACAATAGTCTAACGAACAAGACTACCTAGCGGACAATAAAAAGAAAGTAATCAATCGGCTTAAACCCACGCATAACAAAAAACAGGGATAACCAGAGGCTTTGGCTATGGTGTAGAGCTAGCCACTTGCGCAAAGTAAAAATTCATACTATGATGTACGACTTTCCTCGATTAACAAGAGGAAATTAACACGTAAAAGTGTAAATGTTGTGTAGTAAGCGTTACCCAGTATCACGTCTTAAAGTGTTTTTCTGTATCAGCAGAGAATGACTCTAAGGCAAATTAAACGGATTTCGACCCAGGGTGTAAAAGCCTGACGGGACCAAAACTGATTCACACGTATCAAGCGGTGAATTAAGTTGGAACAGGAAAAATCATGATTCAAATGCAGACCACGCTAAATGTGGCCGATAACACTGGTGCACGCTTTGTCATGTGCATAAAAGTGTTGGGCGGTTCAAAGCGGCGTTACGCCGGGATAGGCGACATCATTAAGGTAACCGTGAAAGACGCAGCACCTCGAGGACGCGTCAAAAAGGGTGAAATATACAACGCAGTCGTCGTTCGCACAGCCAAAGGCGTGCGTCGTAAAGACGGCTCTTTGATTCGCTTTGGTGGCAACGCCGCGGTTTTATTAAATGCAAAATTAGAGCCAATCGGTACACGCATCTTCGGGCCTGTCACACGCGAATTGCGGACAGAGCGCTTTATGAAGATTGTGTCGCTTGCGCCTGAAGTGTTGTAAGGGGCCAAAAAATGGAAAAAATACGCAAAGGTGATGAAGTCATTATGTTGACCGGCCGCGATAAAAAGCGCCGAGGCACAGTCCTCTCCCGTGTCGACGTTGATCACGTGTTGGTTGAAGGCATAAATGTTGTGAAAAAACACACGCGCCCAAACCCAATGCAGGGAACAACTGGCGGTATTACAGATAAAACAATGCCCGTTCACATTTCTAATGTGGCGATCTTCAACCCCGCAACTGGCAAAGCTGACCGAGTCGGCATTCAAGAAGTGGAAGGCCGCAAAATACGCGTTTTCCGCTCAAGCGGTGAGCCAGTTGGTGCGAAGGCGTAAGGAGCTCAAAAAATGGAACGTATTCAAGAGCTGTACCTCAACAAAATTGCACCAGCCTTGGTTGAGCAGTTTAAGTACAAAAGCATTATGGAAGTGCCGCGGATCACCAAGATCACCTTAAACATGGGTGTCTCGGAAGCGGTCTCTGACAAAAAAGTTATCGAGCATGCTGTGTCTGACATGACAAAGATCGCTGGACAAAAACCAGTGGTTACTAAAACCAAGAAGTCAATTGCTGGATTTAAGATCCGTGAAGACTATCCCATTGGTTGCATGGTGACGCTTCGTGGGCGACGTATGTACGAATTTCTCGATCGTTTCATTAACGTGGCACTGCCACGGGTTCGGGATTTTCGAGGCATTTCGGGTAAAGCATTTGATGGTCGCGGCAACTACAACGTTGGCGTGAAAGAACAGATCATCTTTCCTGAAGTCGAATACGACAAAATTGACACCATTCGTGGCATGAATATCAGTATCACCACGACGGCAAAAACGGACGAAGAAGCTAAGGCGCTGTTAACAGCCTTCAGTTTCCCGTTTCGCAACTAAGAGGGCGATGACGTGGCAAAACTTTCATTAATTAACCGTGACATCAAGCGCGCCAAGCTAGCAGAGAAGTACGCTCCCAAGCGTGCGGCGCTCAAAGCAATCATTGGTGATATGTCCAAGTCGGACGAAGAGCGTTACGAGGCGCGCCTGAAATTGCAGCAGTTGCCTCGCAATGCAAACCCCACTCGCCAGCGTAGCCGCTGCGCGATCACTGGCCGGCCCCGCGGAGTTTTCCGTAAGTTCGGTTTGGCTCGCAACAAACTGCGCGATTTGGCCATGAAGGGTGAAATTCCCGGCATGACCAAGGCCAGCTGGTAGGAGAATAAAACATGAGCATGAGCGACCCGATCGCCGATATGCTGACCCGCATTCGTAATGCGCAGCAGGTGGACAAACCCACAGTAACCATGCCTTGCTCCAAGGTTAAGGTAGCCATTGCCAACGTCCTCAAAGACGAAGGCTACATTGAGGGCTATCAAATCAAGGGCACGCAGACAAAACCTGAACTCGAAATCACACTCAAGTATTACGCTGGACGTCCCGTGATTGAGCGCATTGAGCGAGTATCACGTCCTGGCTTGCGTATTTATAAGAACCGCACCAGCATTCCTCAAGTGATGAACGGATTGGGCGTGGCCATTGTTTCTACATCGCATGGCGTGATGACTGACCGTAAGGCCCGGGCAACTGGCGTCGGCGGTGAAGTTCTCTGCTACGTGGCTTAAGGAGAAGCATATGTCACGCATTGCAAAATACCCCGTTGAATTACCGAAAGGTGTTGAAGCAACGATTCGTCCCGAAGCCATTACTGTTAAGGGCCCATTGGGTTCCCTAACACAAGCGCTCAACGGCGATGTCATTGTCAACGAAGATGGCGGCAAATTGTCTTTCATCGTTGCTAACGACTCACGTCAAGCAAAAGCCATGTCGGGTACGCTTCGCGCACTCGTCGCCAATATGGTTACTGGAGTGAGCCAAGGTTTTGAGCGTCGTTTAAATTTGGTCGGCGTTGGTTACCGTGCCCAAATTCAAGGCACACAAGTCAAGCTGCAGTTGGGCTTTTCACACGATATTTCCCATGCGCTGCCAGTTGGCGTCAAGGCAGAGTGCCCTACTCAAACCGAAGTGGTATTGAAAGGGGTTGATAAACAAGTGGTTGGCCAGGTCGCAGCTGAGATTCGTGCGTACCGTCCTCCTGAGCCTTACAAGGGCAAGGGAGTTCGTTACGCGAACGAGCGGGTTGTGATCAAGGAAACCAAGAAGAAATAACCGCGCCGGCGAGGATAGATCATGGATAAGAAAATTAGTCGTATGCGTCGCGCGATACCAACTCGACGCAAGATTGCAGAGTTGCGCGTGAACAGACTCACGGTGTTTCGCTCTAATCAGCATATTTACGCCGCGATTATTTCGCCTGAAGGCAATACAGTTCTGGTTTCGGCCTCTACTGTTGAGCCAGAAGTGCGACAGCAGTTAGCAGGTCAGACTGGTCAAGGCGGAAATACAGCTGCAGCCAGTTTGGTTGGTAAGCGTGTGGCAGAAAAAGCAAAGGCAGCAGGTATTGAGCTGGTTGCATTTGACCGCTCAGGCTTTCGGTATCACGGTCGCGTCAAGGCGTTGGCCGAGGCGGCTCGTGAAGCCGGTCTTAAGTTTTAAGCGAGGATAGGTCAAATGGCTAAAGTACAAGGCAAGAGTGCTGCGGAAGAGCGCGACGACGGTTTTCGCGAGAAGATGATTGCGGTTAACCGCGTAAGCAAAGTTGTAAAAGGCGGTCGTACCATGAGCTTTGCAGCGTTGACAGTTGTCGGTGACGGCGATGGTCGCGTTGGTATGGGCAAGGGTAAAGCACGTGAAGTGCCTGTTGCCGTGCAAAAAGCAATGGAACAAGCGCGTCGCGAATTGTTTAAAGTGCCGCTGAAGAATGGGACCGTATTCCATCAAGTCGTTGGTCGTCATGGCGCTTCAAAAGTTTGGATTGCACCAGCTGCGGAAGGTACTGGCGTTATTGCTGGTGGTCCAATGCGCGCTATTTTTGAAGTGATGGGTGTTCGTAATGTGGTTGCAAAGAGCTTAGGCTCAAGCAACCCATACAACTTAGTCCGTGCCACGTTAAACGGCTTGCGTGCAGCGGTGACACCATCTGAGGTTGCTGCTAAACGTGGCAAAACAGTTGAAGAGATTTTGGGGTAAGTCATGACACAAAAGCAATTGAAAGTAACGCTTGTGCGTTCAGTCATTGGCACCAGAGAGTCGCACCGCGCAACGGTTCGCGGTCTCGGTTTGCATCGCCTGAATAGCTCACGAGTACTCATTGATACGCCCGAAGTCAGAGGGATGATCCGCAAGGTGGATTATCTGGTCACTGTCTCGGAAGTCTGAAAGGAAACGACATGTCGGACATGCAACTAAATACGATCCAGCCAGCCGAAGGTTCTACACACGCAAAACGTCGTGTAGGTCGCGGCATTGGTTCTGGCTTGGGTAAGACAGCAGGTCGTGGTCACAAAGGCCAAAAGTCACGCTCAGGCGGGTTTCATAAGGTAGGCTTTGAAGGCGGTCAAATGCCTATGTATCGCCGCTTGCCTAAGCGTGGTTTTACATCACGTGATCAACATTTGCACGCTCAGGTTAGATTGTCAGATTTACAGAAACTACCTGTTGACGTCATTGATGTTCAGGTATTAAAGCAAGCTGGTGTTATTGGCCAAGCTGTTAAGTTTGTCAAAGTTTTTAAATCGGGCGAACTCAGCCGCAAAGTCTCTTTGCAAGGCATGGGTGTTACGGTTGGTGCCAAGGCCGCTATTGAAGCTGCCGGCGGCACAATTGCATAAAGACGGAGCTTCGATTGGCTACACAGGCATTAGGTAAATCAGGACCCCGCTACGGCGACTTAGGTCGCCGTCTCGGATTCCTTGTGCTGGCATTGATCGTGTACCGCTTGGGTACACACATTCCAGTACCAGGAATCAATCCTGAAGTCCTAGCTGATTTATTTCAGCAAAACGAAGGTGGCATATTGGGCTTGTTCAATATGTTCTCCGGCGGTGCCTTGTCTCGCTTTTCTATTTTTGCCCTTGGCATCATGCCTTACATTTCTGCTTCGATCATCATGCAGTTGATGACCGTTGTGTCGCCTACGCTTGAAGCGATCAAAAAAGAAGGTGAGGCTGGGCGTCGTAAGATCACGCAGTACACGCGTTACGGCACAGTTGTTTTGGCACTTGTACAAGCGATTGGCATTTCGGTCGCTCTAGAGGCACAACCTGGGTTAGTTATTGAACCAGGTCCGTTGTTCAGCCTTACTTCGGTTGTGACGCTGGTAACAGGCACAATGTTTCTGATGTGGCTCGGTGAGCAAATAACAGAACGCGGTATCGGAAACGGCATTTCAATTATTATTTTTTCGGGTATTGTGGCAGGTCTTCCTTCGGCCATGGCGGGGTTATTTGATCTGGTTCGGACCAATGCCATGTCGACATTGTCAGCGTTGTTCATTTTGGTTGTTGTTGTCCTAGTCACTGCCTTTGTGGTGTTGGTTGAGCGCGGCCAACGCAAGATTACAGTTAATTACGCCAAGCGACAGGTCGGCAATAAGATGTATGGTGGTCAGACTTCACACTTACCACTGAAGCTAAACATGGCTGGTGTGATTCCGCCAATTTTTGCATCGTCTATTATTCTGTTCCCTGCCACGGTTAGCAGCTGGTTTGCCAGCGGTGAAAACATGACTTGGTTGGGTGATATTGCAGCCGCTTTAGCGCCACGCCAACCGCTTTATATTACTTTGTATGCAACCGCGATCATTTTCTTTTGTTTCTTTTACACGGCGTTGGTTTTTAACAGCCGAGAGACAGCAGACAATTTGAAGCGCAGCGGTGCTTTTATTCCTGGTATCCGTCCAGGTGATCAGACAGCACGATTTGTAGACAAAATTTTGACCCGACTAACGTTGGCTGGTGCGTTGTACATCACACTGGTCTGCTTATTGCCTGAGTTCCTAGTAATGCGCTGGAATGTGCCATTTTATTTTGGTGGTACATCCCTCTTAATCATTGTGATTGTGACCATGGATTTCATGGCGCAGGTTCAGGCCTACATGATGTCCCACCAGTATGATTCTCTGCTCAAGAAGGCAAACTTCAAGGGCGGGAATGTACCAACGAGATAAGCGATAGATGTCAAAGGACGACGTAATACAAATGCAGGGGGAGGTCGTAGAAAACCTTCCGAACGCGACATTCCGTGTCAAGCTTGAAAATGGCCATGTGGTTTTGGGACATATTTCCGGCAAGATGCGTATGCATTACATCCGGATTCTGCCGGGGGATAAGGTCACAGTGGAGCTCACGCCCTACGATCTTTCACGAGCCAGGATCGTTTTTCGTTCCAAGTGAACGAGCAGCGTATAGAAAAATAGGAGTCAACCATGAAAGTAATGGCATCGGTTAAACGGATTTGCAGAAATTGCAAAGTTATTAAACGCCACGGCGTGGTTCGTGTGATTTGCACCGATCCCCGTCACAAGCAGCGCCAAGGTTAATCTTGGTCGTGAACGTATTTATCTGAGGAAAAGCCATGGCCCGTATTGCTGGCATCAACATTCCACCCCATCAGCACGCTGAGATTGGTCTCACGGCAATTTTTGGGATTGGGCGCACTCGTGCTCGCAAAATTTGCGAAGCTGCAGGTGTACCCCTTTCAAAGAAAGTTAAGGACCTTGACGACGTTGAGCTTGAACGCATCCGTGAACACGTCGGTGTGTTTGCTGTTGAGGGTGATCTGCGCCGTGAGGTGCAATTGTCAATCAAACGGTTGATTGATTTGGGTACTTACCGTGGTCTGCGTCACAAACGCGGTCTGCCAGTTCGTGGCCAACGGACCCGTACGAATGCACGGACCCGTAAAGGTCCTCGTCGCGCCGCGGCTAGCCTTAAGAAATAAGGGGATATAGAAATGGCAAAAGCCAGTACTGGCGCATCACGTGTGCGCAAGAAAATCAAAAAGAATGTCGCGGACGGGATTGCACACGTCCACGCCTCGTTTAACAACACGATCATTACGATCACCGATCGTCAGGGCAATGCTTTGTCTTGGGCAACTTCTGGTGGCGCTGGATTTAAGGGTTCGCGTAAATCGACTCCTTTCGCCGCTCAGGTTGCTGCTGAGTCAGCAGGTCGTGTTGCAATCGAGTGCGGTATCAAGACGCTGGAAGTTCGCATCAAGGGCCCTGGTCCTGGTCGTGAATCATCAGTTCGTGCTTTGAACGCACTTGGTATTAAGATTTCCAGCATCGCGGACATCACGCCCGTTCCTCACAACGGTTGCCGTCCGCCTAAGCGTCGTCGGATCTAAGGGAAATATAAATGGCACGTTACACCGGACCCAAATGTAAGCTATCGCGTCGCGAAGGCACCGATTTATTCCTGAAAAGCGCTCGTCGCCCGCTAGAGTCAAAATGTAAGTTTGACTCAAAGCCTGGACAGCATGGCCGCACCTCTGGCGCTCGTACGTCGGATTATGGCTTGCAGTTGCGTGAGAAGCAAAAACTCAAACGCATGTATGGCGTTTTGGAGAAGCAATTCCGCAAGTATTTCGTTGAAGCTGAGCGTCGCCAAGGCAATACGGGCGAAACACTGATTCAACTGCTTGAGTCACGGCTTGACAACGTTGTGTATCGCATGGGTTTTGGTTCAACCCGCGCTGAAGCCCGTCAATTGGTCACACACCGTGCCATTGAGATGAACGGACGAACAGCAGACGTGCCCTCGATGATGGTTAAGGCGGGTGACGTCGTGACTATTCGCGAAAAAGCTAAGAAGCAGCTTCGTATCAAAGAATCGATTGATTTGGCTACCGGTATGGGTTTACCACAGTGGGTTCAAGTCGATACAACAGCTTTGTCTGGCGTGTTCAAGCAGGTTCCAGATCGCGCCGATGTTGCTCGTGACATCAACGAGTCAATGGTTGTTGAACTGTACTCACGCTAATTATATTAACGGCGCTTTGGCGCCGGTTTCCATCAGCCTTATCGGTGTAACGAGCCGAGGGTATTGAATAAGGATTCGTCAAATGTCTGTACAAGGTTTTTTGAAACCTCGCTCCATCGAGGTAGAAGCAGTTGGTCCTAATCATGCAAAAGTGATCATGGAGCCGTTTGAACGCGGTTTTGGACACACGCTTGGTAACGCACTGCGTCGCATCTTGCTGTCATCAATGACAGGTTTTGCGCCAACAGAGGTGCAAATCACTGGTGTCGTGCACGAATACTCAACAGTTCCAGGTGTCCGCGAAGATGTGGTTGATGTTTTGCTGAACCTTAAGGGCATTGTGTTCAAACTGAATACACGTGACGAAGTTTCACTTGTCTTGCGCAAGCAAGGCGTGGGCCCTGTTTATGCTTCAGACATCGAATTGCCACATGACGTCGAAATCGTGAACCCTCACCACGTCATCGCGCACCTGACTGAATCAGGTCGTATTGAGATGCAAATTAAAGTTGAGCGCGGTCGTGGTTACGTGCCTGGTAATGTTCGCGCCTTCCATGATGATCGCAGCCAGTCTATTGGACGTATCGTTATGGACGCCTCGTTTAGTCCGGTACGTCGCGTAAGCTACATCGTTGAAAACGCACGTGTTGAACAGCGTACAGACCTTGACAAATTAGTGCTTGATGTTGAAACAGATGGCGTCATTTCACCTGAGGAAGCGGTTCGCCAGTCAGCCCGTATTCTGATGGATCAGATTTCAGTTTTTGCTGCGCTTGAAGGCGCTGGTGATGCGTTTGAAGCACCAACACGTGGTGCCCCTCAGATCGACCCAGTCTTGTTGCGTCCAGTCGATGATTTAGAGTTGACAGTGCGTTCAGCAAACTGCTTGAAAGCTGAGAATATTTATTATATCGGCGACTTGATTCAACGCACGGAGAATGAGCTGTTGAAGACCCCTAACTTAGGTCGCAAGTCTTTGAACGAAATTAAAGAAGTGTTGGCTGCACGCGGCTTGACACTAGGCATGAAGCTCGAAAACTGGCCACCTGTTGGCTTAGAAAGACCTTAACAAAACACACACCAATTAACCTGAATCGCCCCGCAGCCATGCTGATAGAAGAGGCGATCAATTAAGATTCAAAAGGAAACACCATGCGTCACGGACACGGATTACGTAAACTCAACCGCACCAGCAGCCACCGTTTGGCCATGTTTCGCAACATGTCTGTATCGCTGATCATGCATGAGGCCATCAAAACGACTTTGCCAAAAGCCAAGTCTCTTCGTAAAGTCATCGAACCCTTGATTACCCTTGGTAAGGAACCATCACTGGCAAACAAGCGCTTGGCATTCGCCCGTCTGCGCGATCGTGATGCCGTGGTCAAGTTGTTTGCTGAGATTGGTCCCCGCTACGCTGAGCGTAATGGCGGTTACACGCGCGTTTTGAAAATGGGTCACCGCCAAGGTGACAATGCACCAATGGCATTCATGGAACTCGTGGATCGTCCAGTTGTCGAAGTTAAGTCTGATCAGACTGGCGATGATAAAGAGTAAGCGCTTCTCTTTGAGCGTTTGAGTTTATAAACGGGCCATTGGCCCGTTTTTGTTTTGACATCTAACGCGATATTTTGACTCATCGTCATACAATTTGAAACGACACTTGATCAAACGCACTGGACTGTTGCCACGTTTTTTCCTACTGCGATAACTCTTTGAATGGATTTTGATGTGAAATCAGCCAACGCTTCAAGCTCAGAAAGTCAGCGTTCAAAGGATATGGTTGCGCCTGATCCAATGTGCGTGATGATATTAAGCACGGCACCAGACATTTTGTTGGCCAAACGAATTGCCCACATTCTCGTCGAAGAGCACTTGGCTGCTTGTGTACAGCTGACACCACCAATACTGTCAGTGTACGAGTGGCAAGGTGAGGTTCAAGGTGATGAGGAAATTGGTATCGTCATCAAGACGAGCCGTGCGGTAGCCCGGCAAACCATCGATCGATTGGTGCAGTTGCACCCTTATGAAATACCGCAAGCCACTGTTGTGCCTTTGGTTGGTGGTTATTTTCCATATTTAAGTTGGGTTAGCGAACAAACGCCGCCTCAATCTGATGGCTTGTCTCGTTAAAGGTGGTTTGAATACCATGCTACTGCCGCAACAGCTTTTATCTTGGTTTCGTTGGATGCTTTTGCTAACTATTTGTGGCGTTGGATTTGCTGCGCCCTTGGTGGCTGCGAAAGACTTTCTAGCGCCTGAAAAAGCCTTTGCTATGAAAGCGCGTCAAGCTTCACCAGATGTGGTGTTAATTACCTTCGATATTGCGCGTGGTTACTACATGTATCGGGATCGATTCGAATTGGAATCATCAGATATAAAAATGAACATCAATGACGTTTCACTGCCACCAGGGGTAGTCAAATACGATCCCACCTTTGAAAAAGAAATGGCACTGTTTTTTCAAAGTGTAGAGTTCGCATTACGCTTGCCCACTGATTGGCCGAGTAACGATCCCGCAGCCCTATTGACGATCAATATCATCAGTCAGGGCTGTGCTGATGCGGGTATCTGTTACCCACCGATGACATCAGCGATTGTTTTGGCGAAGGCAGTGGATGGTTACCAATTGGTCCATCAGCAAGCCATTGTTGATGATGAAAGACCAATACCAGCAACATTGACCAGTATGGTAGCTGGCGAACCCCTAGCCACATCTAATGAAAGCGGTATTCGTTGGCAGGCTTTACTGGGATCTAGTGATGACCAAGGCTTTGTGGGAGCGCTGAGTGGGGCCGCCACATGGCAAGTCATTGCACTTTTCTTTGCACTGGGTGTTTTATTGGCTTTTACGCCCTGCGTTTTGCCGATGATACCGATCCTTTCAGTATTGATTGTCGGCCAAGGCACGCCTGTTACACGTGGACGTGGCTTGGCCTTGGCGGCAGCCTACGTGTTGGGCATGTCGTTGGTATACACCTTTTTGGGTGTGCTGGCTGGCTTAAGCGGCGTGGGACTGGCTGCTTGGCTACAGACACCGTGGGTATTGTCAATATTTGCTTTGTTGCTGCTTTTGTTTGGCTTAGCCATGTTTGATGTGATCCGATTAGAGATGCCTGAATCAGTTCAAACGAAATTGACACAGACCGCTTCGTCTTTGAAAGGTGGCCGTGTGTGGGCTGCTTTTCTCATGGGCGCTATTTCGGCTTTGATTGTCGGCCCTTGTGTGGCGGCACCCCTAGCTGGCGCATTACTTTATATTTCCCAGTCTGGGGATGTGGTTCTCGGAGGGAGTGTTTTGTTTGCGATGGCCTGGGGAATGGGTTTGCCATTGTTACTGGTGGGTGCCTCTGCAGGTAGTTTGTTGCCCAAGACTGGTGCTTGGATGAATGGTGTAAAAGCATTCTTTGGTGTTTTGTTATTTGCAACAGCTTGGTGGATGCTCAATCCGATACTGTCTGATTGGATCGAAGTGGCAGGATGGGCCGTGTTGGCTGGTTTGTCCGCAGTATTGTTGGGGGCGTTTGATCCCTTACCGTCTCGGTTAGCGCTTGGGGTAGCCGTTCGTAAGACACTGGGCCTAATGCTCGCTTTATTGGCGATCGTTTGGGTTATTGGATTGGCGAGCGGTGGGCGGTCCTTATTCGAACCCCTAAGTCACTTGACCACTGCTAGCAGTAATTCAACCGAACAAACTCAGCCATCAGTGAAACCTACCTTCGAATACGTCAAAACCGTGCAGGCACTTGAGCAACGCCTGGCCGCATCGACCCAGCCTGTCATGCTCGACTTCTATGCGGATTGGTGTGTATCGTGTAAAGAGATGGAACGTTTTACGTTTTCTGATCCTATTGTGGCGAGCAAGATGCAACAAATGCTGTTGTTAAAGGCAGACGTCACGGCCAACAATAGTGACGACCGCGCCTTGCTAAAGCGCTTTCGCTTATTCGGGCCGCTAGGGATAATCTTCTTTGAACCGGGTGGCCGTGAATTAAAACAAATACGGGTTGTGGGATTTCAAAACGCCACAAAATTTGCAGACATCCTTGATCAAGTGATCGTGCCAAATTGAGTAAGCCAGTTTCTGGAAAAGTTATTTTCCTTTTGGCGCTTGCCGCCTTTGCCAGCACCAGTGCTTTCAGGGTATTGGATCCGGCCCTTCCGCAACTAAGCGAAGAGTTTAATGTCACCACTGGCCGCGCCGCTGATGTGGTGACGTGGTTCGCCTTGGCTTACGGCCTCATGTTGTTTTTTTATGGGCCCGTGGGAGATCGATTTGGAAAGTTTCGCACCCTGGCGGTTGCGACCCTGCTGTGTGTTGGCGGAAACTTATTTATTGTGTTTGCACAAAGCTTTGAAATGGTGTTGCTCGGTCGGTTTATATCGGGTGGAACGGCGGCTGCGATTGTGCCATTGTCAATGGCTTGGATTGGTGATCACGTGACCTACAAAGATCGTCAAGCAACACTGGCAAAGTTCATGATTGGCACCATTTTGGGAGTATCTGCAGGCTTGGTGGTTGGTGGGCTGTTTACTGACACGGTCGGTTGGCGTGGGTCCTTCGTTTTTCTGACTGTCCTGTACACAATGGTTGGGGGCTGGTTATTGATGCAAATGCGTCAGGTGCCTGAGCGTGACGGTGCGCCAAGAGGGCGGTTGCAAGTTCTGGCACCCATCAAATCGGTGCTTGCCACGCCTTGGGCTCGAATGGTGTTATTTGTGGTGTTTATCGAAGGGGCAATGGTATTTGGTGGATTGTCATTTGTGCCGGCCTTTCTACAAGCCCATCACGGTTTGTCTTCGACAGCGGCGGGGCTGGTGACAGGATTGTTTGGCTTTGGCGCGCTTTTTTACGTGGCTAGCGCAAGATGGTTGGTGACAGGACTCGGCGAGGTTAAGTTGGCTGTTGCGGGGGGTTGGGCACTGGCTTTGAGTTGCGTCATGTACCTTGGGACTGACCACTGGTACTGGGCGATGGTCGCGAGCATGGTCTTCGGCTTTGCGTATTATTTGTTGCACGCCGTTTTGCAAACCAACGCCACTCAAATGACGCCAGCGCTTAGAGGGACTGCAGTGTCACTTTTTGCATCTTGTTTGTTTGGTGGGCAAGCCATTGGTGTTGCGGGTGGCGCCTTTGTTGTCGATACGTTCGGCATTGAATGGGTGCTTGTAATCGCCGCCGTGGTGCTGCCGTTACTCGGGATGGGTTTTGGATACGCGCTTGCGGGCAACAAGCGCGATGCTTTGGTCGGTGATTAGCGTTGTTGCAAAAGGCGGGCAGCAGCAATCGCAAAATACGTCAAAATGCCATCGGCACCAGCCCGCTTAAATCCCAACAGGGATTCCATCATGACTTTGTCATGATCCAGCCAGCCATTGGCTGCTGCGGCTTTAAGCATGGCGTATTCGCCACTGACTTGGTAGGCAAAAGTTGGCACGCGAAAGGCATCTTTAACCCGCCTGACAACATCCAAATAAGGCATACCGGGCTTGACCATCACCATATCGGCACCCTCCTTAAGGTCGGCACCCACTTCCCGGAGGGCCTCATCAATATTGCCGGGATCCATTTGGTATGTCATTTTGTTGGATTTGCCCAGTTGATTGGCCGAGCCAACCGCATCGCGAAAGGGTCCATAAAAGGCACTGGCGAATTTGGCTGAATAGGCCATGATTCGGGTGTGAATATGGCCTTGCGCCTCAAGGGCTTGGCGAATAACACCAATACGACCGTCCATCATGTCGCTTGGCGCCACAATGTCGACACCAGCGGCGGCTTGCGTTAAGGCTTGCTTGACCAAAATATCAAGTGTGATGTCGTTAATCACGTAGCCGTCATCATCAATGACGCCGTCTTGCCCATGACTCGTATAGGGGTCAAGTGCAACATCGGTTAAGACGCCTAGCGTCGGGAAATTGGACTTTAATGCTTGTACAGCGCGCGGTACAAGGCCATGAGGGTTGGTGGCCTCAATGCCGTCAGGGGTTTTTAGGGCAGCGTCGATGACGGGAAACAAGGCCATCACAGGGATGCCCAAATCGACACATTCTTGAGCCACGGTCATCAGCATATCAATGGAATAACGGCTAACGCCCGGCATCGATGCTACTGGGGTTTGAATACCCGTACCATCGACAACAAAAACGGGGTAGATCAGATCATCAACCGCCAATTGGTGTTCACGAACCAAGCGGCGCGTGAAGTCATCACGACGTAGGCGACGTGGCCTAGCGTTCGGATAGTCTGTCAGGATCAAGTGAGGCGTTGTCATGGCACGACCTTAGGAGAAATCCAGTTTTCAATTTGTTTGGTGGCGTCTTCGAGGCCCAATCGGGCTGTGGCCGAAAACGGGATGGTTTGTAGCTGCCCGATGTCTGCCAATTGCTTGGTGACAGCAAAAACAGCATTCATGCGCTGCCCGTATGGCAACTTGTCAGCTTTTGTTAGAAGAGCCAAAACGCCTTTGCCGGTCGGTGCGATCCAATCGGCCAGGCGCCTGTCCATATCGGTAACGCCTCGGCGGATATCGACCAACAAAACGATGCCAGCCAGTGATGACCGGTGGCGTAAGTAGTCGCCAAGGATGTCAGCCCATTGCTCTTTGGCATCACGGGCCACTGAGGCGTAACCATACCCTGGTAAGTCAACCAAATGACCCAAGTATTCGTCGGGCATTAGGGGGTCTGGCAAGCCAAACAGGTTTATAAGTCTTGTACGACCAGGGGTCTTGCTGGAATAAGCCAATCGCCGTTGATTCGTCAAAACATTAATGGCTGTTGATTTGCCCGCATTACTACGACCCACGAAGCAAACCTCGGGTCCTTGGGGCGGTGGCAGCTGATCGAGTCGAGCCGCTGAGGTAACGAAGGTGGCGCGGTGAAGAATAGACAAAGCAGGGCTACCAAAGAAGTTAGATAGCTATTGTATAATCAAGCAGTTTGGAAAGGCGCCAAATCTCTCGAGGTTCACAAATGAAGCAAGTATTTCTACGAGTGTTGTTGTCAGGCAGTGTACTTCTGGGTGTTGTAGCCCCAGTCGCGGCTTACGCCGCAGGTGAAGTAGCGCCAATTAAGCCCGATTCGAAAGCTGGGGCAAAACTTTATTACGAAGGTGACCCCTCGCGCGGTGTCATTTCCTGTGTCGTGTGCCACGGCGCAAAAGGCAATAGTGATCTGGCTGCTAACCCCAACTTGGCGGCGCAACCACACGAATACCTTTACAAGCAGCTCGTTGAGTTTCGTCCACGTGCGGGCGAAACAATGGCGGCCCGACGCGGCCCGGACGGGGCTGCCTCAAGCATGACAGCTTTGGCAATGCCGTTAACGGAAGCTGACATGCGTAATGTTTCCCTGTATCTGTCAGAGCAGCCGTTATCCAGACCAGCGGCTGCCAGTAGTGAAGCATTGGTGGCACGCGGTGAGGTCATTTGGCGTGGCGGTATTGCTGCCCAAAATGTGCCAGCTTGTGCCGCCTGTCACACCGCATCCGGGGCTGGCATTCCAGCGCTGTATCCGAGATTGGCAGGGCAGTATGCCTCTTATTTGGAAGGGCAACTCAAATTGTTCCGGGCTAACCATCGCGCCAACAGCCCGATGATGCACCAGATTGCTTACCGCATGTCGGATGAGGACATTAAGGCTGTTTCTGACTATGCGGCCGGTTTGAGGTAAAGTTTGAGGTTATAAGGTTATTTCCCAACAAGAGGAACTAATTTTCCTTTCTAATGGTCGATATAGAGGCTTTTACAAGCCTCTATTCAATTGAGGAAATGCTAAGTGGCTCAGTTACCCGCAGTGGGCGCCCAACAGTTGGCGCCCAAATTGTCTAAGTCGTCCTTATTTGACCTTTTGGGCTCGATGCGGTTCGCCATCAGTTTATTGGTAATCATTTGTGTTGCCAGCGTGATTGGCACAGTCGTGCCGCAAAACATGCCGCCGAACACGTACATCGACCAGTTCGGACCGTTCTGGTTTGAGGTTTTTTCTAAGTTCTCGGTCTGGTCGATTTACAACAGCGCCTGGTTCATCTTGATCATGGCCTTTTTGGTCATTTCTACCAGTATCTGTTTGACCCGTAACACGCCGAAAATGATCCGTGATATGCGTTCATTTCGTGAAAATGTCCGCGGATCCAGCTTAAGAGCCTTTCATCACCGTGTCGAGCTTGATTCCCCACGCGATCTCATGGCAAGCAATCAAGCGGTTCTTGGTTGGTTCAAACACAATGGATATGCCGTCAAGGTTCGAGAAGAACCGGAAGGCATGCTCATTGCTGCGAAAAAAGGTAGTAGTAATCGATTGGGGTACATTTTTGCGCACGCCTCAATTGTCATCATTTGTGTTGGCGGGCTTTTGGATAGCGAATTACCCGTTAGAGCCCAAATCTGGTTATTTGGTAAAACCCCAATCGTCGAAAACATGTTGATTGTCGACGTTCCCCCTGAGGGGCGTTTGTCTGCCTCAAACCCTAGCTTCAAGGCTAACTTGTTGATTCCTGAGGGGGGCTCCCGCGATAACGCCGTGGTGAACGTTGGTGATGCTGCCCTCGTGCAGCCTTTGCCATTTGAAATCAAGCTCAATAAGTTCATTATTGATTATTACGATAACGGCACGCCCAGTCGTTTTGCCAGTGAAGTCGATGTGACCGATCCCGACACAGGGAAAACCTTTTCTCAGACCATTGAGGTCAATAAACCCTTGCGCTTTAAGGGAGTGACAGTTTATCAGTCCAGTTTTGATGATGGCGGCAGCAAAATCGATTTGCTGGCTTATCCGTTAACGGGTCGCCAGCCCGGTCCCTTTGAACTTGACAAGCGCGTGGGTGAAAGCGTGGTCCTTCCGGTCGGCAATACTGGTAGGGAAGTTCGTTTAGAAATCACGGGTTTACGCCCTATTAACGTTGAGAATTTGCTCGATGGCGAACCACAACCGCGGGTGTTCGCTGATCACGTTGCCGCTGTCACGGGCAGTGCAGCGGGTAAGCGTGACAAAAACTTAACCAATATTGGTCCTAGCGTCGAATACCGATTGATTGATGACAGCGGCCAGGCGACGCGCTTTCACAACTACATGATTCCAGCCGAGTTGGATGGTGCGAGTGTCTTGCTAGCCGGCGTGGCTTTGCCCGGTCAACAGGATTTTCAGTACCTCAGAATACCGGCCGACGAGTCAGCTTCAGCGATTGAGTTCATGCAGTTAAGAGCCGCACTCGCCGATCCAGTGGCACGCACTGAAGCGGCTCGGCGGTTTGCGTTAAATAGCGCACCCGAAGGAGCCAATCGTGCGGCATTGCAGGAATCAGCTTACAAGGCACTAGACACTTTTTCGGGCGGTGGCCTGCAAGCGATTTCTGAGTTTTTAGAGACGAACGTTCCCGAGGCAGAGTTACCGAGAGCCGCTGACGTGGTCATCCGTTTGTTGGCTTCGACCGTGACGGAGTTGCGTGGGGTTGCCCGTGAGCGAGCAGGGTTGCCCGCGCTTGACCCTAACGAGCCAGATAATGTGCAGTGGGTGCAGCTTGCTGTCGGTGCATTGTCTGATTTGCGGTTTTATCCTGCGCCAATTTTGTTTTCGATGAAGTCATTTGATTTGGTGCAGGCTAGTGTCTTTCAGATCAGCCGAGCACCAGGCATGTTGCCGGTGTATTTTGGCAGTTTGCTGCTGGTGATTGGTATATTTGCTATGTTTTATGTGCGTGATCGACGCATTTGGGTTTGGCTCAAACGCAACGATCAAGCGGATGGCACTCACGTATTGGCTGCCATGACTTCGCAAAAGCGAACATTGGATTTCAACCGAGAGTTTGAACGTTTCAAGCTGGCGCTTAGTCGCCTAGACACGAAGAAGGAATGACCATGGCAGACACGATGACAGCCACCCGGCCCGCGTGGGAAGAACTGACTGAATCGGGAGACGGTCGACAATTGCGCGGACGTCCCGATTGGACAGATGTTTTGTTTTTCATTATGTTGTCGCTCGGTACGGTTTATGCGTTGGTGGTTTACAACGACGCAATGGACATATACGAGAAAGTCATTCTTGTGTCTATGGTGCCTTCTGTCGTCTGGCTGGGCTGGCTCTGGCGCCCATTGCGCACCATGTTGGTCGTCAGTGCACTAACTGTCTTTTTTGCACTATGGCTCTACGACGCTGATATATCTAAGGCGGACACCTCTTTTTTCTTAAAGTATTTGTTTTCCTCGCAGTCGGCCATTCTTTGGATGTGCACCTTATTTATGGTTGCTACTGTTTGCTACTGGGTGGGGCTTTTTAGCCAAACAGCTGCATGGTTGGGGACCGCCTTTACATGGGGCGCGGTCTACATTGGCACCGTGGGCCTATTGGTTCGGTGGCGCGAGAGCCACTTGATGGGTCCAGAGCTTGGCCGCATACCAGTTAGCAATCTCTACGAAGTTTTTGTGTTGTTTTGTTTGGTAACGGCGCTGTTTTACCTTTACTACGAGCGTCGTTATGCCACTCGCGCACTCGGTGGGTTCGTGATGTTGGTGGTAACCACGTCGGTTGTGTTTCTTTTGTGGTATTCGTTTACTCGTGATGCTTATGAGATTGAGCCTTTGGTGCCGGCTTTAAAAAGCTGGTGGATGAAAATCCATGTGCCCGCAAACTTCATCGGTTACGGCACTTTCTCTTTGGCAGCTATGGTGGGGTTTGCTTACCTCATTAAAGAAAATGGTGAGACGCGCTCTTGGCTTAAGCTTGCGCCTTTGTTCATCCTTGGCGTGTTGCTGGCTGCTGAACCGCTGGTGTTTAGTAGCGGTAAGGTTTCGGCCACATGGACAATTTACTTTGGCTTTGGCGCTGTGGTGGTTGGCACGATCCTGGCTTTCCGTGGGCCGATTTCGCGCCGATTACCGTCGTTCGAAATTCTTGACGACATCATGTATCGTGCGATCGCCATCGGATTTGCATTCTTTACCGTAGCAACCATTCTTGGCGCTTTGTGGGCGGCTGATGCATGGGGTGCTTATTGGCAGTGGGATCCCAAAGAAACATGGGCACTGATTGTCTGGCTGAACTACGCGGCTTGGTTGCATTTGCGCCTGATGAAAGGGCTGCGAGGCACGGTGGCGGCTTATTGGGCACTGGTTGGTTTGTTGATTACCGCCTTTGCTTTCCTAGGCGTTAATATGTTCCTTTCTGGCCTGCACTCATACGGCGAGCTATAACCCCACTTAATTGACACCGTGAAGCAACCCGCAAGACCCTGGATCATCCTTAGCGCAACCCTCACGATCCAGGCGTTGGTTGCGATGGCCTTGATTACCTTACCGGTGGTTGCACCTGTGGTGGCAAAAGCCATTGGCGTATCCACCACCTACGCGGGCATTTACGTCGGTGTGGTTTATTTGGCGGCCATGTTCTCGAGCGTTTTGGGTGGTGCTGCCGTGAAGCGATTCGGCGCCATGCGATTGAGTCAGTGCTGCTTGGTACTGGCAGCGATTGGATTGGTGCTTTGCGCTATTCCTCACCCACTTAGTATGGCCATTGGCGCACTTTTTATCGGCACGGGTTATGGCCCTGTTACCCCAGCAAGCTCACACCTGCTCATCAAAACCACGCCGCCTGAGCGCATGTCTTTGGTGTTTTCGTTAAAACAAACTGGAGTGCCGCTTGGGGGCGTCCTTGCCGGGCTTTTGGTGCCGCAATTTGAGCGTCTGATGGGTTGGCAGTGGGCGTTTGTACTCGTGGCGGCCTTTTGTCTTTTGTGCGCCTACGCCGTAAACCCACTAAGTCCAGCCCTCGATGGTGATCGAGACCCAACGGTGCGCCCATCGCTAATAAAAAGTTTGGTCAATCCAGTCAAGCTCGTTTGGTCGCACAAGGCGTTACGAATATTGGCATGTGTGTCCTTTTTGTTTGCCATCACGCAACTGTCGTTGACCACGTATCTTGTGACATTCCTTTTCGAAGACATTGGTTGGGCGCTCGTTGCCGCTGGCGTGGCATTGGCTGTCACACAGGCTGCGGGTGTTGGGGCAAGGATAGTCTGGGGCTGGATGGCTGACAATTGGCTTGGTTCGGGCTACATGCTGATGGTCGTGGCTGGATTGCTCGCCCTGTCCGCGGCTGCCATGCCGTTTTTCACACCGGAAACACCTCACGTTTGGCTATACCTAAACTTAATGTTGCTAGGGGCTACAGCCATTGGCTGGAATGGTGTGTACTTGGCTGAAGTTGCCAGGCAAGCGCCCAAAGGGCAAGCGTCGGTTGCCACCGGTGGCACACTTGGGTTTACCTTTTTTGGCGTTTTGTGTGGCCCACCTTTATTTGGTGTGGCTGCCGCCAACTTGCAAAGCTATGGCCTAAGCTATGGGTTACTTATTTTGCCAGCGGCGTTAATCTTGGTACTGCTTTGGAGTAGCCGACATCGCTGGCGGCGATTTTCAGCCTAGTCACTTGGTGAAGCTGAAACTCAGGCACGGCGTTTGCTGTTGTGTAAAGTAATGCCATCTAACACCAGACTCTTCAGGAGATATTCATGTCAACCACCATCGATGAAGTCAGCGTTAAGGTTTCCAGCGAGCGCTTGTATCAATCACTCATGACACTGGCCGAAATTGGCGCTACTGATAAGGGTGGGAATTGTCGCTTGGCGCTGACGGATCTTGATGGGCAGGCACGTGACCTCGTTGTGGGTTGGATGCGCGAGGCGGGTATGGGTATTTCGATTGATCAAGTGGGTAATATTTTCGCGCGCCGACCAGGATTAAGAAATGACTTGCCCCCTGTGATGACGGGCAGTCACATCGACACACAGCCCACGGGTGGTAAGTTTGATGGTTGCTTTGGTGTGTTGGCGGGCTTAGAGGTTGTTCGAGCCTTAAACGATGCCCAAGTTCAAACCGACGCACCGATTGAGGTCGTGGTTTGGACCAATGAAGAGGGCACCCGATTCGTGCCCGTCATGATGGGCTCAGGGGCATTCATAGGCAAATTTGATTTGGCATCCATCCTTGACAGCACGGACAAAGATGGCAAGCGTGTGGGCGACGAGCTTAAGGCGATTGGTTATGCCGGCGACGAAGTGCTTGGACAGCACCCCGTTGGGGCGTATTTTGAGGCGCATATTGAGCAAGGTCCCATTTTGGAGCACGAGAAAAAAACCATCGGTGTGGTGACTGGCTCTTTGGGTTTGCGCTGGTATGACGTGACAGTTACCGGTATGGAAATGCACGCAGGCCCAACGCCGATGGACGTGCGCAAGGATGCGATGTACGCGGCGACTTTTATCATGCAAGATGTGGTGCAAAACGCACTGGATTACGCGCCACACGGCCGCGGTACGGTCGGGTCGGCAACCGTTTTTCCCTCGTCACGCAATGTGATTCCAGGCCGGGTGACTTTTACCGTTGATATTCGCCATCCTGATGCCGCCGGCTTACAGGTCATGCACGAGCGCTTTGAGGCAACCTGCCAAAAGGTGGCAAAAACGCATGGCGTTGGCGTGTCTATTCATGAGGTTTCTCACTTTCCGCCCACACCATTTGACCCGAAGATGGTCGATGCTGTGCGTGCCGCAGCGGTTGCCAATCACTTTTCCTGCATGGACATTGTGACGGGTGCCGGCCATGATGCGGTTTACTTGGCCAGCGTGGCACCCACGGGAATGATTTTTATCCCATGTAAGGATGGCATCAGTCACAACGAAATTGAAGACGCCAAACCCGAAGACTTGGGTGCTGGCGCACAGGTCCTTTGTGATGCGATGTTGGCGCAAGCCATCCATCAAAATAATTAAAGGTGTTGGCAATTGAAATAATCAGGCTACAATTGCAATCGATTTAAGAAATATTCGATTGAGGAGCGTTGCGACGACCCGTTTTTAACGTGGTTGCCAGGCTCAGTCGAATCAACGTGATTGCCAATCCCGTCGGGATTGGCCACAACTGCGCTCACCCAATCCTGCTGACAGCGATTGCGGTGAGGCCTAATTCCCTCTAAGCATTGACTGTTGGCTTGAACGAATGGAGCTAACTGAAATGAATGCCGTTACCGATAAAGTAAAAGATTATGTTGTTGCCGACCTGAGCCTGTCTGACTGGGGTCGTCGTGAAATTGCGATTGCCCAAACCGAAATGCCAGGTCTGATGTCCTTGCGCGAAGAGTTTGGTGCCAGCAAGCCACTCAAGGGTGCCCGCATCACTGGCAGCCTGCACATGACCATTCAAACGGCCGTCTTAATCGAGACACTCGAGGCGCTAGGTGCCGAAGTCCGTTGGGCATCATGCAATATTTATTCAACCCAAGACCACGCGGCAGCGGCCATTGCTGCGGGTGGTACCGCTGTGTTTGCTAAGAAGGGCGAGACACTGGCTGAGTACTGGGATTACACGCACCGCATTTTTGAATGGCCAGAGGGCAAGTTTGCCAACATGATTCTCGATGATGGTGGTGATGCCACGCTGTTGTTGCACCTGGGCACAAAAGCCGAGTCAGACTTAAGCGTGCTCGATAAGCCAACGTCAGAAGAGGAAGTTGCGCTCTATGCAGCCATTAAAGACACCATCAGAAAAGATCCCAAGTGGTACTCAACCCGTTTGGCACAAATTCGTGGTGTGACTGAAGAAACAACGACAGGTGTGCATCGTTTGTATCAAATGTCTAAGCGCGGTGAGTTGGCCTTTGCGGCCATCAACGTGAACGATGCTGTCACAAAAGCCAAGTTCGACAACTTGTACGGTTGCCGTGAATCGTTGGTTGATGGCATCAAGCGCGCCACTGACGTCATGATTGCCGGTAAGGTTGCTGTGGTTTGCGGTTTTGGTGATGTGGGTAAGGGTTCAGCCCAAGCATTGGCCGCATTGCGCGCGCAAGTGTGGGTGACTGAAGTCGATCCCATTTGTGCACTGCAGGCCGCGATGGAAGGCTTCAAAGTGGTCACCATGGAAGAGGCGTGCGACAAAGCCGACATCTTCGTGACTGCGACAGGCAATTACCACGTCATCACACGTGACCACATGTCACGCATGAAGGATCAGGCCATCGTTTGTAACATCGGTCACTTTGACAATGAAATTGACGTGGCTGGTATCGAAGACCTGCAGTGGGAAGAGATCAAACCACAGGTTGATCACGTGATTTTCCCTGATGGCAAGCGCATCATTTTGCTGGCGCAAGGCCGACTGATCAACTTGGGTTGTGCCACTGGCCACCCCTCGTTTGTGATGTCATCTTCTTTCACCAATCAGACGCTTGCGCAAATTGAGTTGTTCACGCGCAACGATGAGTACACGGTGGGTCAAGTCTACGTGCTGCCTAAGCACTTGGATGAGAAAGTGGCACGCCTGCATCTTGAGAAAATTGGTGCTCACCTGACTGAACTCACAGCTGAGCAAGCGGCCTACATCAATGTCGATCAGCATGGCCCTTACAAGGCTGAAGCGTATCGGTATTGATCGGGTAAGTACTACCCCACGCGCTCTGCGCGCGTGGGTGCAAGACATGAGGAGCGCTAGGTGTTAATCATTGTTGTCTGGATTTTGAATGCGGTGGCTTTACTCGCTGTGGCCTACGTGCTGCCGGGCATTGTGATTGCTAGCTTCTGGTCAGCCATGTTAGCGGCCTTGGTGTTGGGTTTTTTGAACACCATGGTCAAGCCCTTCCTCATTTTGTTGACACTGCCGATCACGATCGTGACCCTTGGTCTCTTTTTATTGATACTTAACGCCTTGGTTTTTTGGTTGGCCGGTTCAGTAATGAAAGGATTTCAGGTTGAAGGTTTTTGGTGGGCAGTGGCCGGTGCGCTGTTGTACAGCGCAATTTCAGGATTGTTTTCCATGTTGCTCTTTCAACAATGACCACACATGCTGGACAGGCGTTAAGCCTAGAATTCTTCCCTCCTCGCGACGAAGCCGCCCAAGGGCGACTGCATGAAACCGTGGCCGCACTTCGCTCAATCGATCCCGCCTACGTGAGCGTGACATTTGGCGCGGGTGGAACAACCCGCGATGGCACCTTAGAAACGGTCCGTCAATTAACTGACCTTGGCTTTGATGCGGCCCCCCACCTTTCCTGCATTGGATCGACGCGCGCGGAATTATGCAATCTGCTTGATCAGTACAAGGCCCAAGGGGTGCGTCGTATAGTGGCGCTGCGCGGTGATATGCCATCAGGCATGGGATCGGTTGGTGGCACTGACATGCTGTCGTACGCCCATGAGTTGGTGTCTTTGATCCGCGAGCACAGTGGCGATTGGTTTCACATAGAAGTCGGTGCTTACCCAGAAATGCACCCTCAAGCCAGCGGTCCGCAGCGCGACTTGCAACACTTTGTTGAAAAAGTAAATGCTGGGGCTAACAGCGCCATCACGCAGTATTTTTTCAATGCAGATGCGTACTTTGATTTTGTTGATCGAGCCCAGATGATGGGTGTTTCTATTCCTATCGTACCCGGCATCATGCCGATCACCAATCACACACAGCTGATGCGTTTCTCAGAAATGTGCGGTGCAGAGGTGCCTCGTTGGATTCGATTGCGTTTGGCCGAAATGGGCGATGATAAGGAATCCATCCGATCATTTGGAACTGACGTGGTTACTGAAATGTGTCAGACCTTGCTCGAAAACCAAGTGCCGGGCTTGCACTTCTATACTTTGAACAATGCGCCCGCCACGCTTGCGATCTGGAAGGGCTTGCACCCTTAATCAATGTTTGACTAGAATGATTTGGGCGCTGGTGTGCTCGGATACCAAGCTTCAGGCGTGATGACGGCATCAAGGCGCTGATCATGGGGTTGGGGTTGGTAATTAGGGTCAATGGCATGAATATCGCCTGTCGCCCACGCCACACCAATGGTTGTCGGTCGATGACCAGTTGTTTTAAAGTGTGCCAAGGTGCGATCGTAGAAACCCTTGCCGTAGCCTAAACGGTCGCCTTGAGCCGTGAATCCAAGGGTCGGGACCAAAATCACATCGGGCAGTAATGGCACGCTGACTTCGGGCTCCATTACGCCGAAAGGGCCAGCGACAAGCGTTGCGCCTTTGTGCCACTGATAAAACTTTAGCGGCTCAGCAGTTGAGCTTATGCGAGGTAGGACCACCTTGAGTCCCGCTTGTGCCCACTGCTCAAGCAAAGGAATTAAATCAGGTTCATCGGTGAGTGGCCAAAAAGCAGCGATAACGTTTGGCGCACGCTTATTATTGCTTTCGCAATGTTCGCGCATTAAGGCTAACCACGTGTAAAGACGCGCTCGAATCAACAAACTGGCGCGCTGACGATCCTCAGCGGCAAAGTGTTTGCGGGACTCCTTTAGTCGCACGCGAAGCTCAGCTGCGGTATTCTGTGACATCCTCTTTTAATCCTTTTGCAACTTTGTGGTCGAATGACAGTCACATCAACCATCATCGCACGACACTAGCAGTCGCCTAATTAAGACCAACCGTATCTGAGACAAATGGCAAATATGCTTTCACCCTTTATACAAGAAAGTTTGACCAAGCTCACCAAGGGTTGCTTGTCTTTTGTATTGATCGCAATCCCCGCGATCTCTGATGCCAATACGTTTGACTATTCAGCCGATACACCGAGCGCAAAGGCTGTTGTTGAAATCAAGACAGCCGTCGAAAAAGGCCAGCTTTCGCAGGTACCGGCATTGCGAAAACAGGTTGGCAACGACACACTGGCAATCTACGCTGATTATTGGGTAGCTGAAAGCGCTGTCCAAAAAGCAAGCTCTGTCTTTGATGTGCCAGAGGCGACAGCATTTCTAAACAAGTATCCTGATTCGTACGCGGCTGAAAAGCTAAAAGCCAGCTGGGTTTTGGCGGCATTCGATGCCGGGGCCTTCACCAAAATCCGTGATATTGGCGAATTTGAATGGCTTAACAAGCAGGTTCGATGCGCCAAACTCGAAGCACGTCACATGACCGGTCAGCGCGCGTCTGAGGGTGAGGCCTTAAATGAGTTTGCCCCAGGCCAAGCCTGCTGGTCGATGCTGCAACAATTTGTGGCTGATGGTGTGGTTAGCCGTGACGAATTGGTGGCGTTGATGCAAGACGCCATCGAGCGCAATCACACTCAGACGGCGTCACGTCTGGCAGCGCTGACGTTTGACCCCAAAACTTTGGGTAAATACCAGGCCATGATGAAGGCTCCAAGCCAGTGGGTTCGTGGCTTTAAGGGCAAGGCCGTCGGCGATGATGCCGTCATTGTGGCGATTGGCTTACAGCGCATGGCGCGCGACAACCTGACAACAGCTGCCGAGTATGTCGATAAAACTTGGCGCAATCGTCTGCCAGATCCAGAGCTTGGCTGGGTCTGGGGGCAGCTCGCTTTTCGTGCGGCATTGAATCTCAGGCCGCAAGCCGATCAGTGGTATCGCTTGGCCGGTGACAGTCGGATGTCGGACACCAACCATCCGTGGCGTGTTCGCATGGCATTGCGTCAGCCCATGATCGATTGGTTGTGGGTGCAAACAGCCATTGATCGCATGCCAGCGCAGATGCAGCAAGAGGTGGATTGGCAGTATTGGCGCGCTCGTGCACTTGCCGCCACTGGCCGAGTGGACCAGGCCCGGCGCATCTACGAAGAGATATCAGGCCAATATAATTTTTATGGCCAACTGGCCCTTGAAGAGCTGGGTCGTTCGATCGTGGCGCCTGCGGCACCGGCGCCGGTGAGTCAGCGGGAGTTACAGGCGGCGCGTGATAACCCAGACTTACAGCAAGGTGTGGCTTTATTTCGTCTGGGCTTGCGGCCCGAGGCCGTACCACAGTGGAACTTTGCGCTCAGACACATGAACGACAGAGAACTGCTAGCGACCGCTGAGTTTGCACGCGAGCAAGGTATCTATGATCGCGTTGTTAACACGTCGGAGCGCACACAGAACGAGGTTGATTTTACGCAACGCTTTGTCGCCCCTTTTAAGAGTCAAGTCATGGCGCAAGCGCAGTCGATCAATCTAGACCCCGCTTGGGTTTATGGCCTGATTCGCCAAGAGTCGCGATTCATCATGGATGCCCGTTCAGTGGTGGGCGCATCAGGTTTGATGCAATTGATGCCGGCCACAGCCAAATATGTGGCTAAGAAAATTGGCATGACTGATTTCAGGCCCTCACGAGTCAATGAGTTTGAAATCAACACCAAGTTAGGGACCAACTATTTGTTGATGGTTCTCAATGACCTCGATGGCTCGCAAGTGCTTGCAAGCGCGGGCTATAACGCTGGCCCTGGACGCCCAGCCACGTGGCGATCAACCTTAGGGCATCCGGTTGAGGGCGCCATATTTGCCGAAACGATACCGTTTACTGAAACCCGTGATTATGTCAAAAGTGTGCTTTCAAACGCCACTTATTATGAGGCCACCTTTAGCGGACAGCCCCAGTCACTAAAAGAACGTCTCGGACGAATCACGCCCCGTTAGTCAACACAAACAGCTATCAAAAAAACAACGTGATGTTCACTGATCCACTGTTAGAAGGCCTTGATGTCTACATCGTGGGCGGCGCTGTACGCGACGAATTGCTCGGTCGCCAAGCCGGTGATCGGGATTGGGTTGTGGTCGGATCGACACCGGAAGTACTCATTGGTCGGGGTTTTATCCCTGTTGGCGCTGATTTTCCAGTTTTCTTGCATCCCATCACCAAAGAAGAGTTCGCCCTGGCGCGCACTGAACGCAAGACAGGCCGCGGCTACAAGGGTTTTACTTTTTACACCGGACCTGATGTCACGCTTAAGGATGATCTCAACCGCCGCGACTTAACCATCAACGCCATGGCGCTTGGGCCTGATGGTGAGATCTTTGACCCGCTCGGTGGTGCTGAGGATCTGGCGAACCGCGTTTTGCGGCATGTCGGACCAGCGTTTGAAGAGGACCCTGTTCGTATATTGCGCTTGGCAAGGTTTGCAGCCCGCTTTGTGGACTTCAGTGTCGCGCCAGAAACGATGGCACTGTGTCGTCAGATGGTGGCAGCAGGTGAGGCCGACGCATTGGTCGCGGAGCGTGTTTGGCAAGAAATCTCGCGCGGGTTGATCAGTGAAAAGCCATCTCGCTTGTTTGACGTCTTGGCCCAGTGTGATGTACTGCCTGTCGTGATGGCGGGTTTCGAATGGAACACGGTTGTCAGCGCCAGGCTCGATGTGCTGGCGCAAAGTTCACTGTCAAGCTTGCCGGCAATGTATGCCGTGGCGCTTTTAACCAGCGAAGACCGAGAGGCACTGTCAATTCATTTGCGTGCTTCAAACGAATGCGCGCAATGGGCCAAGCTTTTGCCAACGGTGTTTGAATATTGCGAGCGCGACCCTGAGTGGGTGACACCGCAGGCCGCCGAACAGGTATTGGCATTGATTGAAGCGGCCGACGGTGTTCGCCGCCATGAGCGTCTGGTCGCCTTGGTGAGTATCGTTTATCAGTTACTTGAAAAGCCGGCTGACAGACTGCTGTCTCTCTTATTAGCGGCCAAAGCGATTAAGGCAGGCGAAATTGCGCAACCGCTTCAGGCAGCCGGCGCACCAGTCATTAGTCAGGCCGTGCGAAGCGCACGTTTGACTGCGATTAAACAACGACTTGTGTCGCTTAAAGTTGATGGCGTCGATCAGAGCGACTAAAACCAACCAAGGGCAAATCGATTTGTTTGCCGACAGCCAGCACTTTAAATAATTCACCCATTTCTGCTTCCGAAACCAGCTTTTCTAGCGCACGTGCTTCGTGGCGAGTAAGACGTGCGGCTTGTGTCGCAAGACCCGCGTTTATTAAGAAGCGTGCTTGGCTGGTAAATCCCATCACCGCTAAGCCTGAGCGATGAGCGGCGGCGGCCATGGCAGAGAAATCAACATGTGCGGTGATGTCTTGCAGGCCAGGCGCAAAAAACGGATTGTCGTGTGCGGTGTGTTGAATGTGGCACATCAACGTGCCCGAACGGCGTTGCGGGTGAAAGAATTCGCTTGCCGTGAAGCCATAGTCAATCAGCAAAGCAACGCCTTTGTTGAGCCACTCGGTGATCTGTTGCATCCATGCCTCTGCGGCTAGATTTAACTCAGTGATGTAGCCTGGCAAGACAGGTAGACGTGCCTTGAGCGTATCTGCCAAAAGTGCGCTAGCGGGCTGATCCTGCCATGCAAATCCATCGTCGGTCCAGATAACTCCCCGTTCAATCGCCTGTCCGTCTTGATCAAAGCCCACGATATGAACAGGCATGGCATCCAACACTTCATTGGCTAGGATGATGCCTTCAAAGGCAGGCCCAGGATCATCAATCCATCGGACTTGTTCGCCCCAAGGCGCCAACGCTTGCTGCTGACGTTGTTTAAGGTCCGCAGACAGTTCAAGGATGTTGTATTGAGGATGAAAGCCCAGTGTTTTTAGTTCTTCGAGAATGTCGTGCGCCAGCTGACCAGAGCCCGCGCCAAACTCAAGAATCTTGGGATCAGTACAATCCGCGAACACCTGCGCGATTTGATGGGCTAGCGTGCGGCCAAAAGCTGGGGATAACTCAGGTGCAGTAACAAAATCGCCGGCTAAGCCGGCTTGATCCTGTGTGTTGCGAGCGGCAAGCTTGATGCTGCCAGCGCTGTAATAACCAAGTCCCGGTGCATAAAGGACTTCTGCCATCCAGCGCTCAAAAGAGAGCCAACCACCGGCTTGAACAATGCATTGACGCAGGTGGCTGGTAACGGTCTCGCTATGCTCGAGCGCTTGGGCGCGCACGTGAATGGCTGGTGGGACGCTGTGGTCGGTCAGATGATCGCTTGGCATGGCCTTCAGTATACGGTTTGGCACTGCGCTTAGCAGCATGACCGCCAGGGGCGGCACCAGCTGAGCGAGCAGGTGGTTTGCCACGGCGCACGCCACTTGGCTTGCTTGAGGCCTGACGACGCGGTTCCATACCTGGAATTTCTTCCGAATCAATGGTGTGACCGATGAAATGCTCGATGCGCTTCACTTTATGACGCTCACGATGCTCAGCCAAAGTCACGGCATTGCCGTTGCGTCCCGCGCGGCCGGTACGGCCAATACGGTGCACATAATCTTCAGCTTGCATCGGCAAGTCAAAGTTAATGGCATGGCTAATGGTTTGCACGTCGATACCGCGGGCGGCGACGTCGGTAGCGACCAAAACGCGTAAGCTGCCACGCTGCATGGCAGTCAATGTCCGAGTGCGCTGGCGTTGGTTCATGTCGCCATGCAAAGCTTGTGCTGAAAAACCTTGTTCATTGAGCTGGTCAGCCAGTTCGTCAGCACCGCGTTTGGTTGCTGTGAACACAATGGCTTGGTCAACTGTCGCATCGCGCAAAATGTGGTCAAGCAAACGACGCTTGTGGGCGCCGTCGTCAGCGTAGAAAAGGCTTTGTGTGATTTGTGCGTGACGTTCGTTGGGCGAAGAGATTTCAATGCGAACGGGGTCGCGCATCATCGTTTGTGCCAACTTGGCCACGGTGCCATCAAGCGTCGCTGAAAACAGCAGTGTTTGACGTGAGGCTGGCGTGGCAGCCACCAGCGCTTTAATGTCATCGATGAAACCCATATCTAACATGCGGTCGGCTTCATCTAGAATCAAAGTGTGCACGGTTGACAGGTCAACCCGCTTGGCTTTCAGGTGATCGATAAGTCGGCCTGGTGTGGCCACCAACACGTCTAAGCGACGTGAAAGGGCTTTCAGCTGGGCGCCGTAAGGCATGCCACCAACAACGGTGGCAACACGCAGACCATTGATTTGTGAGCCGTATTCGGCGCTGGCTTGTGTGACCTGCATGGCCAATTCACGGGTTGGTGTGAGTACCAAAATCTGTACACCACGACCGCCGTTGGCTTTTGTCGTTGAAAGTTTGTTTAGTGCAGGCAACATAAAGGCGGCGGTTTTACCGCTACCGGTTTGCGCTGAAACCATCAAATCGGTGCCTTTAAGGGCTGCCGGAATGGCTTTTTCTTGCACGGGAGTGGGTTGATCGAAGCCGGCTTGACGAATAGCAGCCAACAACGGGGGCGTAAGCCCCAGCTCTGAGAATGACATTTTCTTTCCTTTGAATCGAGCCGACCGGAGAAACCGAACGCTTGGGTCGCTGAGTACACGGCCGCGAAAGGAAAGAGGTCAGAGAGCGATTTGTTTGTTTAAATGAACGCGAAGTGTACACGCCTTATTGTCAGGGGTAAACCCCTATTTGAATATTTTTACATCAGTTTTGATGGCGGCATGCACTTTGCGTGCTTGATGGCTCCCCTTTAACCGTTACCTTGCCTCTAGCCCTTGACATGAGGTGGGCTAGCTGAAGACAATCAGTTTCTTCAGTATTTTTCATATCAACCAAGGATTCACATGACTGCCAAAGACGAAACACAAAAACTGTTCGAACAAGGTTTGAAGGTACGCCGCGAAGTTTTAGGCACCGAATATGTTGATGGCTCGATTGCTAAAGCAAACGATTTCATGATGGCGTTTCAACACGTCACCACCGAGTGGGCTTGGGGCTACACCTGGTCGCGTGAAGGTCTCGATCGCAAGACACGAAGCATGTTGAATTTGGCCATGTTGACCGCATTAAATCGGCCTGCTGAAATCAAATTGCACGTCAAAGGTGCCTTAAACAACGGCGTGACGGTCGAAGAAATGAAAGAAGTTCTTTTGCACGCTGCTATTTATTGCGGGATTCCAGCTGCTTTGGATGCTTTTAAAGTGACCAACCAAGTGCTTGAAGAAGAGGGTGCATTTAACGATAAGCCCAAGGACGCCGGTTAATGAGCAATCAAACCCAAATCGGTTTTATTGGCCTGGGCAAAATGGGTTGGCCGATGGCCAAGCGTTTGGTTGAAGCTGGTTATTCTTTGCGAGTGTTGGAGGCCGATCAAGAGCGTTGTGCTGAGTTTGTGGCGCAAGTCGGTGGCGTGTCTTACGCGAACGCAAAAGCCTTGGCGCAAGCCAGCAACGTTATTATCACCATTTTACCCACTAGCGCCATTGTGCAGACAGTTTTAGAAGGCCCCGATGGTGTGTTGGCGGGCTTGCAACCAAACACCGTTTTGGTTGAGATGTCATCAGGTGTGCCGAGCATCACGCGGCACTTGGCACAGCAAGTCACAGAGGCTGGTGGCCAACTCGTTGATGCACCCGTCTCTGGCGGCGTGCCTCGCGCCAAAACGGGTGAACTGTCCATTATGTTCGGCGGTTCGGATGTGTTGTTGACAACGTTAACCCCGATTTTGCGCTGCATGGGGCAAGCCATTGAGCCCACGGGAGAGGTTGGTTCGGCCCATGCCATGAAAGCCTTAAACAACTTGGTTTCAGCGGGCGGCTTTTTGATTGGGGTTGAGGCGTTGCTCATTGGCAAGCGCTTTGGTCTGAGCCCTGAAAAAATGGTGGACGTTTTGAATGCCTCAACTGGCATGAACAACTCGACGCAGAAGAAGTTCAAGCAATTCGTCTTGTCGGGTAAGTTCAACTCGGGATTTGGTTTAGACCTGATGGTTAAAGACTTGAGTATTGCTTTGGGGATTGCTCATGAAACGGGGACACCCACTCCGTTTTCAGCCCTCTGTCGTGAGTTGTGGGCGGCTTCGGCTCAATTGCTGGGTCCGAATCAAGATCACACGGCAGTGGCAAAGCTCAGTGAGCGGCTGGCGGGCGACAGTCTAAGCGAACCTAGTGAGCCCAAGTAACCGAAGTGACGGGCGAGTTTTATTTGGCGTTTCTAGATGACCGGCTGTTGTCAGGTGGGCGAGGGTAGCCCTCAGCCAATATCCGAGTCCAAACGGCGTCTTTCTCAGCTTCGTCCATGAATACCCAGTTCGAGACTTCCATCACGGTGCGTCCACAGCCGCGGCAGATGTCGTCAAACAAAGTGGAGCAAATGGCCACGCATGGCGAATCATCGCGTGCAACGGGCTTGGGTGTGAGGGAGTTGTCGTTGCCGGACATGGGGGAACCGTCTCAGTCTTGATTGAAAGAAAATCGAGTGTAGTCGTCTGTCTCTTCAAAATATGAAAAACCCCCGTTCATCGACTTTATTTCGTTGATGAACGGGGTTAAGCCTATCGGCATCAGGGTTTGAGTTTTGCGGCTGATGCTGACAGTGAAAGGGATTTAAACCGCCTTTTTAAGATCGGCAGCGCGGTCAGTGGCTTCCCAAGTGAATTCAGGCTCGCTGCGACCGAAGTGGCCATAAGCCGCTGTTTTTGAATAGATTGGGCGCAGCAGATCAAGCATGTTCACAATGCCGCGGGGGCGAAGGTCAAAATGCTCGCGGACCAGTTGGGCCAATTGCTCATCAGGAACCACGCCTGTGCCTTCGGTGTAAACCGTGATGTTGATGGGTTCGGCGACACCGATGGCGTAACTCACTTGCACTTGGCACTGAGTTGCAAGACCAGCGGCAACAATATTTTTGGCCACATAACGCGCCGCATAGGCTGCCGACCGGTCGACTTTTGAGGGGTCTTTGCCGGAAAATGCACCGCCACCGTGGGGGCAAGCACCGCCGTAAGTGTCGACAATGATCTTGCGACCGGTCAAGCCGCAATCGCCTTGTGGGCCACCCACCACGAATCGACCTGTTGGGTTAATCAAAAACTTGGTTTTAGGTGTGATCAAGCCCTCTGGAAAGCTGGGACGGATGATGTCTTCAATCACCGCCTCATGGATTGCTTTCTGCGAAATCTCAGGTGCGTGCTGAGTGGAAAGCACCACGGTATCAACTTCGACGGGCTTGCCGTTGACATAGCGAAACGTGACCTGAGATTTTGCGTCGGGACGCAGCCAAGGCAGACGGCCGTCTTTGCGTAGTTCGCTTTGACGTTGCACCAATCGGTGCGAATACCAGATTGGTGCTGGCATCAGGTCAGGCGTTTCATCACACGCAAAGCCAAACATCAGACCTTGGTCGCCCGCACCTTGGTTCAAATATTCTTCAGATGATCGGTCAACGCCTTGGGCAATGTCGGCCGATTGCTTGTCATAAGCGACAAGAACCGCGCATCCTTTGTAGTCAATACCGTATTCCGTGTTGTCGTAGCCGATGCGTTTGATGGTGTCACGCGCGACTTGGATGTAATCGACATTGGCGCTGGTGGTGATTTCGCCAGCAAGCACTACTAGACCGGTGTTACAAAGCGTTTCAGCGGCAACACGGGCGTTAGGGTCTTGGGTAAAGATGGCATCGAGTATCGCATCAGAGATTTGATCTGATACTTTGTCGGGGTGGCCTTCAGAAACAGATTCCGAGGTGAAAAGATAATCGTTTGATTTCATTGACATGGTAAAAGTCCTAAGCAAAACACGGGATGAAAAAAATCCATCCTGTCGGCAAAAAGGGAGTCTGAAAGAATCTCTTTGCCAGGGTTAGTCGGTGCGTTGCACCCCTAAACCCCATCTTGCTAAAACTTTGGTCTTGGGCGCGACGCTTTAGCGGCAATAAAATATCTTGATCGTAATAAGGGTTGTTGCATTAGCAATGATCAAGTAAGCCGCCCCGCAAGTTGTCGTTTAACTCAACGGCTCAAGTTTTATTTTAAGCGAAAATAACAATTATGTTGCTGAATTTATTTCGTTTGATTTCCTTGTTGCCTCTTGGGGTCTTGCACGCCGTCGGCCGAACCGCTGGGCGCTTGGTATTTGCCCTGCCAGGTCGTTATCGCGACCGGTTGATTGCGCACGCGCGTCAGGCGGGTTACAGCGACCCTGCTTTTGCGCGGCGCTCTGCTGCCGAGGCTGGCGCAATGATCCTAGAGTTGTCACACGTGTGGTTTCGAAGTCAGGAGTCGCTCGCACGAGTGGTGAGCGTCGAAGAGGAAATTGTGCATCAGGCCTTGAGCGAAAAGCGTGGGATTCTGTTTCTCAGCCCACATTTGGGTTGTTTTGAGTTGCTGGCCCGCTATGCCACGCTCTATCAGCCCATGACAGTGATGTTTCGCCCGCCAAGACAGGCTTTCTTCATGCCGTTGTTGCAAGCAGCCCGAAACACAACAAGGGTCAAAGCGGTACCTGCTAATTTGAAAGGGGTCAGGGCGTTTCTTAAGGCGCTAAGAAACAACGAAACCGTGGGCATGTTGCCAGACCAAGTGCCGCAACTTGGTGAGGGCGTGTGGGCGCCTTTTTTTGGGCGCGAAGCTTGGACCATGACGCTACCAGGCAAGCTGGCTAGGGCGACCAATCCGATTGTGATCGTGGCCGCCTGCGAGCGACTGGCCAAAGGAAAGGGATGGCGCATACATTACTTGCGAGCCCCCGATGTGCTGCCAGAAGGTCCACGTGAGCAAGCAATGTTGTTTAATCGGATGATGCAGACCATAATCGCCCGTTTTCCGGAGCAGTACCTTTGGAGTTATCACCGTTACAAGCGGCCCTTAGACGTTCCTTTGCCGCCTGGCGAGTCTCATGAGTGAGCCGCCAGTTGAAGCCGTAGACTGGCCCGAACAAGTCAGAGCACTGAAGTCCCGGTCGTTCAAAAGTTGGTGCTTGGTAACGTTGTTCCAAGGGTTGGCAAAGATGCCGCACCGCGGCCGTCAAGTTTTGGGTCGATTTTTGGGCGTTTTGACGCCATTGCTAGTGCCGCGTCGGGCGCACATCGTGCGTTGCAATTTGGCATTGTGTTTCCCAGAAAAGTCAGCGCATGAGCGCCAAAAAATGCTGCGCGCGCATTTTAGGGTGCTGGCTCAAACATTTGTTGATCGAGGCGTGTTGTGGTTGGGTACGGCCGCGCAAGTGCGTGAGCTCGTTACTGTCAGTGGCTTAGAGAAGGCCCACCATTACACCGACAGCCGTCGGCCTCTGATGTTACTGGCGCCACACTTTGTGGCGCTAGATGCCGCAGCCTCGCGCCTGACACTGGCCGGGCCACAGGGCGCAACAATGTACACACCGCAAAGCGACCCGGATGTGGATGCGTTGGTGCGCTTGGGTCGAGGGCGATTTCATGCGGTGCACCTCATCAGTCAAAAAGACGGGGTGCGCAGTTTGATTCGTTTGATCCGACAAGGCTTTCCGACGTATTACTTGCCTGACATGGATTTTGGTATCAAGGGTGGTGTGTTTGTGCCGTTTTTTGGTGTGCCAGCGGCCACTCAAACCGCAACAGCACAAATGGCGCGACAGTTTGATCTGCCCGTGTTGCCCATCTTAAGTGCTTGGGATGCCAAAACGGGACGTTATCACGTCACCATTGGTGACGAAATCAACTTGTTTGAAAGCGCAGAGACCAGTCTTGAAATGGCCACAGCCAAGTTAAATGAATTACTCGAAGGGTGGATTCGTGAGCACCCAACCCAGTACTATTGGGTTCATCGGCGGTTTAAAACCCGTCCAGAAGGTCAAGCAAGTCCTTACGACAAGTAAAGTAAGGGATTGGTCTGACACACCTTGAATTGAAAGCGAATTGAAAATGAACTGGTCTTTCACAAAAATGCATGGCGCCGGCAACGACTTCGTGATGCTCAACGGCTTGGCTCAAGTCATTGAAATGACCCCCGAGCGAGCTCGCGCCATTGCGCATCGACAGTTTGGTATCGGTTGCGACCAAATCTTATTGGTTGACACACCCACGCATCCAGAAGCTGATTTTCAGTACCGAATCTTTAACTCGGACGGCAGCGAGGTCGAGCATTGTGGCAATGGAGCCCGTTGTTTTGTGCGCTTTGTACACGAACAAAAACTGTCTTCACGCAACCCCATTCGCGCTGAAATCAAAACGGGGTTGATCACGCTGCAGTCGCTTGAAAATGGGGATGTCAGGGTAGAGATGGGGCAGACTCGCTTCACGCCAGAAGATGTCCACTTTGACGCTACCGCGTTGGCGACACAAACGAAAGCGCAAGACACCCTTTATGGTCTAGAGCTGCCCGAAGCCAACACCACGGTGTGGCTGTCACTCGTGGGCATTTCAAATCCGCATGCGGTGCAAGTCGTTGAACATGTGTCGTTGGCACCGGTGTCAACGTTAGGGCCCTTAATTGAAAGTCACCCGCGCTTTGCTCGCCGAGTCAACGCCGGGTTCATGGAAGTGGTTGACCCCAATCACATTCGCCTGCGCGTTTATGAGCGCGGCGCAGGCGAGACATTGGCCTGTGGCACGGGGGCATGTGCGGCCGTAGCCAGCGGGATTCGCCAAGGGCTTTTGCAGTCGCCCGTGGTGGTTGATACTTGGGGTGGCCGCTTGACGATTGAGTGGGACGGCTCCACACTGCACATGACGGGCCCTGTCACCACGGTGTTTGAGGGCAGTTTTAATATCGACCAATTGGTCGCTTCTCTTCCTCACTTTGAGCAAGCCAATGACTGAACAGCTAACTGCCTTAACGGTGGCTCGATTTTTACAAGAAAACCCAGCTTTTTTTGCTGAGCACGCCGAGTTGTTTGCCGCACTTAGCGTGCCGCATCCTAGCGATACTCGAGCGATTTCGCTAGGTGAGCGCCAAATCTTGATCTTGCGCGATCGCCAAAAAGAGCTTGAACAGCGCTTGGCGATTTTGAGTCACCAAGCGGCCTTCAATCAAGGCACCGCACAAAAGATGAATCACTGGTGCACGCAACTTTTGGCGGTTGACGACCCTCAGTTGCTGCCAGGTCACATTGTGGGCGGACTGATTGAGAGTTTTGAGGTGCCAGATGTGGCGTTGCGGATGTGGGGTGTGAGTTTGCCAGAGGGGCCGTTTACTGAAGCGGTTTCTAGCGATGAGCAAACTTTCGCGCACGGCATGTCGGCACCTTATTGCGGACCGAATAAAGATTTGAGCGTGGCAAATTGGCTTAAGCACCCACCGGCGAGCATGGCGATTATTCCGATTCATCGCGAGGCCCAGACCGTGGGTCTGTTGATCTTGGGTTCGCCCGATAACGAGCGCTTTGCCGCTGACATGGGAACGACATTTCTCGAAAGCATCGGACAAATGGCTTCAGCAGCGCTTTCGCGCTTGCCGCTTGCAACCTAGCGCAAGCGACTCGGGAGCCGGTCAGTGACTCAGCGGGACTCAGCCGAGGCAGATGGTGATCAGCAGTCGTTGCCCCTGGCAGTGACGCAGTGGCTAGATCACCTGCAAAAGAATCGGCGTTACTCTGAACACACCACTAGCGCCTACCGGCGTGACATGAAAGCACTCGCTGTTTTGTCCAAAGGCATGCCACTTGAGGCGATCGAGCAGCGGCACATCAGGCAGTTTTTAGCGACTGCACACGCTCGGGGTCAGCAACCGCGTTCTCTCGCCCGAATGTTGGCCGCATGGCGTGGCTTTTACGGCTGGTGGGCGCCACAGATTAAATTGCCCGTCAACCCAGCCCGAGACGTGCGTGCCCCAAAAATTAAGCGCAGTTTGCCCAAAGCCCTGTCTGTGGACCAGACACAGGCGTTGCTTGAGGCGCCCGCTTTGGTGGTCGATCAATCACCGGCGAGTCAACGCGACCGTGCCATGTTCGAGCTGTTCTATTCCAGTGGCTTGCGATTAAGCGAGTTGGTTCAACTTGATGTGCATTACGTGAACACACCAGATCATCAGTCCAGTGGCTGGATTGATCTTGAACAAGGACAGGTTCAGGTCCTGGGCAAAGGGCAAAAGCCGCGCATGGTTCCGATTGGACGTGAGGCCAAACAAGCTTTACAGCAGTGGCTTGATGTGCGACCGTCGTTAAATCGGCAGGCTCGACCGGCAGCAGACGAACATGCCTTGTTCTTGGGTGAGCGCGGTGCGCGCATTCACCCTCGCGTGGTTCAGCAGCGCTTGGCAAGTCTTTGCGTGAAGGCGGGTCTGCCTACTCGTGTACATCCCCACGTGTTGCGCCATAGCTTTGCCAGCCACGTGTTGCAGTCGGCTCAAGATTTGCGTGCTGTCCAAGAGATGCTTGGGCATGCGAGCATTTCAACCACCCAGATTTACACTAAGCTGGATTTTCAGCACTTAGCCTCGGTCTACGATGCGGCCCACCCCAGAGCCAATCGAAAGGACAAAAAGTAAACTTTTTTGATGTTCGCGGGTCCGAAAGCAGATCATCAAAATTATCCAAAATGTTGAGTGACTCATGGCAACTATCTTCGGCATTCTCCACACTGGGCAATTCGCACGTTTAAACCGTTGCTTGCGTGTTGGTCTCACTGCGGCCGTGTTGTTCTTGTGGGGAGGCTGGGTACAAGCACACCCACACATGTGGATTGAGGCCAAGATGGACTTACAGTTCGACGCGCAAGGACAGTTGGTGTCGGTGTCGCAGGTCTGGTTGTTTGATGAGATGTTCTCAAGCTACGCCAAGCAGGGCTTACCTGAGACGGCCGAGGGGGTCCCGCCTCAAGCTGAGCTAGATAAAATTGCGCAAGACTGGATGTCGGCGCTCGCTGACCCCATGTCGCACTACTTCACCACCATCAGCCAGGGTGGCGATGTGTTGGCGGTTGGTGAGCCGCGCGGCGTTAAAGCCATCTGGCAGACAAAAACCGATCAGCTCTCGCTACGCTTTGAGTTGCCCCTGTTGCAACCGGTTTTTGTGAACCGATTGCCCGTAACGGTATCAGTTGCTGATCCGACTTTTTTTGTGGCGTACAGTTTTGAAGAGCCTCAGTCAGTAACCGCGCGCACAGCACCTGCCAGTTGCCAGGCGATTTATAAGCGCCCCAATCGCTTGGATGATCAGGTCGCAGCGCGTTTGGCGGCCATCCCCCCTTCAGGCGTGTTGCCACCCGACTTGCAATTAGCCGCACAGACCTTGCAGCATCGAGTTGAGTTGTCATGTCCATGAGTCAGTTAAATATGTCTATCCGCCAGAGGTCAGTGGCCGTGCGTTGGTTCGTGGTCTTGGTATTTCTCGTGGCGGCGAGCCTCTGGTTTAACGGTACGGTGCAGGCGCAATCGCCACATCCGTTTGCGGTGCCTGAACAAACGTTGAATACGCCATCATTGGGTTGGTTCGATCAATGGACCGGTCAAATTGCCATTTGGCAGTCCCATTTCTACCGTCAGTTGACCACGGCTGTTCGGGCTTGGAAGGCAGACGGGTTGCAAGCGTGGTGGTTGTTGGTGCTGTCCTTTGGATACGGTGTGTTTCATGCGCTAGGCCCTGGCCACGGTAAGGCGATTTTGTCGGCCTATGTGGTGGCCAACCGAGAAACGCTTAAGAACGGTGCGATCTTGGCATTTGTCTCCTCAATGGTGCAAGCACTCGTGGCCATTGCCTTGGTTGGGGTGGCCGCCGGCATTTTGAATGTCACTGGTTCGGTACTCAACGAAGTAACGGCCTATTTAGAGCTGCTCGCTTATGCTTTTCTGGTTTTGTTAGGGGCTTGGTTGGTTTATAAACATGTGTTCAAACCGATACTTGGCCTTGTTCGGCCACAACATGGTGATCACGATCACCAGCACCATCACAACCATGACCACCACGATCATGCCAATTGTGGCCACAGCCATTTTCCGGCGCCTGAGCAAGTGGCGGGTCCATTGAGTTGGCGCAAAGCGTGGGGGGCGATTTTGGCGATTGGTTTGCGCCCGTGTTCTGGCGCCATTCTGGTGTTGGTCTTTGCCCTATCACAACAGTTTTTTCTGGCTGGCGTGGCTGCTGCCTTGGCCATGGGCTTGGGCACTGGGATTACGGTCGCAACTTTGGCGCTGACGTCGCTCACAATCAGTCGCGTGATGGCGGCAGCCGGTGGTGGGCAACAGCGTCCTTGGGGCCAGCGGATAGGCCACACCTTGCAAGCGGGTGCGGCGCTGTTGGTCTTTTTCTTCGGCCTATTGCTGTTTTCTGCTGCGTGGCAGTACAGTTTGAAATGATCTAAGGCTTGAGGTTTTAAGGCGCTATGGCCTGCAAAATCGTGTTGACGTTGCTTGAGAACATTTTCAAGTAAGTGTCAGCAGCAGTGCCCGGCGCGGATAACGCGTCAGAGTAAAGCTTGCCCCCAATACGCACCCCAGTCTCTTCGGCAATCTGTTGCATCAAGCGCGGATCTGACATGTTCTCAACAAATATCGCATGCACTTTGTCTTTGCGGATTTCGCGAATCAGGCTGGCCATGTCAGCGGCCGACGCTTCTCGGTCTGTGCTCCAACCTTGCGCGGCAAAAAATTCGACATCATAAGCTTGGGCAAAGTAACCAAACGCATCATGCGATGAGACCACACGACGCTGTTTGGGTGGCACTGCATTTAGGCGCATGCGCGATTCTTGATCAAGCGCCTCAATTTGATCAATGTAATACTTGGCGCGTGCATTAATCTCGTCGCGTGCTGCGGGCAAGACGGCGAGCAGCGCGGCTCGGATGTTTTCCGCATAGATCTTGCCATTTTTCAAATCTTGCCAGGCATGTGGGTCCACTTCGCCATGGTCGTGTTTATCTTGAGCTTTTTTGGCGTGACTGTGCTTAGCGTGGCTGTGTTTTGGTTCGGGGGCGTGACTCTTGGTCTCCTCTTTAAAATCCAGTGGTTTGACACCGTTTGAGGCAACCACAAGCTTGCCCTTAAAGCCGGATGATTTCACTAGGCGATCAATCCAGCCTTCAAAGCCGAGACCGTTGATAACCACAACTTGGGCTTGGGCCAACGATTTTGCATCGGCAGGACTGGGATTAAAGACGTGGGCATCAGCATCAGGCCCCACCAGAGAGGTCACGCTGACCAGCGGTCCGCCGATCTCTTCGGTGATGTTGGCCAAGATAGAGAAGCTAGCGACCACATCAATGGGTGGCGTTGAGTTGGCCTGAGCGATCGGTGCACTCAGCAGCAGGGATGAAACCGTGATCAGTGATAGTAGCGGTCTGTAAAGTTGACGCACGTCGTGCTCCTATGATTCGCGGTGGCGGGTGGATCGGATGGTATGGATCAACAAGCTGTCATGACTGCCCACAAATAGTGAAACGAGGTAAATAGCGCCGGCCGTCAACACAATCGATGGGCCTGAAGGCAAACTGGCGTGGTACGACAACAAGAGACCTGTGGCGCCGCTGATCATGGCAAAGGCACTCGCCAGCAAGCAAGCGGTCGGAATGTCGCGCGACCAGAACTTGGCCGCCACAGCGGGCAACATCAACAGGCCAACAGCCATCAGGGTGCCCAAAGTTTGAAAGCAAGCCACAAAGGTCAACACCACGGTCAGCATAAAGAGTTGATTGGCCAAGCGGCCAGAGCGGCCGTACTGCGCGAGAAACAGCGGGTCAAAGC
>ERZ889217.126-NODE-126-length-48699-cov-32.922498_pt1 | contig 48699 bp, 60 predicted proteins | sample MGYA00521098_ERZ889217 | MGnify/ENA primary metagenome ERZ889217 (study PRJEB32303, sample SAMEA104408613) | aquatic metagenome | biome: Brackish water; feature: Pelagic; material: water | place: Baltic Sea | collected 2014-06-10T22:04:00 | depth 2,362 m ... | reverse complement strand
GCGCTCGCGGGCTGCCGGCCAAGCAATTTATCAATCAAATCAAGTATTGTCATTTGCTTAAAAGATTTTTGTTTGTAATAGTTTCCGCATTTTTGCCCGTATTCCTTTATTCATCTGGCTGGGATCAGGTAGAGGGATGATTTCACCTTGCAGACGTTTTGCGATATTGCGATAAGCGGTAGCGGCTGGTGATTTACCTGCACCAAGAGTTAAAGGCTCTCCACGGTTTGTGCTAACTATTACTTGCTCATCTTCTAAAATCAAGCCGATTAATGGAAGTGCAAGAATATCGGTAACATCAGATACCCCAAGCATCTCTTGATTTGCCATCATTTTTGGCCTTACACGATTTAGCACTAATTGGATTGGGTTTACTCCCCTTGTATTTAATAATCCAATCACTCTATCCGCATCTCGCACTGCTGACACTTCAGGTGTTGTAACTATAATTGCCTCCTCAGCCGCTGCAGCAGCATTCTTAAACCCATCCTCAATACCAGCGGGTGCATCAATTAAAATTATGTCGAACGTTGGTTTTATTAGTTCTACAATTTTTTGCATATCTTCTGGCTTTAACCATTCCAGCATTCGTGGATTGCCAGCAGGAAGCAAGGCGAGATTGGGTTCGAGCTTATGTTTCACCATCGCTTGCTCTAAGCGGCAATTGCCCTGCAGAACCTCTTGGGCGGTGTAAACAATTCTATTTTCTAAACCTAGTAATAAATCAAGATTGCGCAAACCAAAATCTGCATCTAACACAGCTGTTTTGATGCCCTGGGCGGCTAGGGCGATGCCAAGGTTTGCGGTGAGGGTGGTTTTGCCAACCCCGCCCTTACCTGAGCAAATAAGAATCGTGCGCGGGGAATGAACGGTCAAGAAATTTAAACAGCCATTTCAAGGCCGTTTGATTGCACCTTGAGAAAATACAGCCGATCCTGGTTTTCCTGTGCAAGCTTGGTGCAGTAATCGGAACGGTTGTTTGATGAATTCAGGCATTTCAAGCATGGGTCATCAGCAAACCCTCCTGGTTATGCCAAATGACGGGGTTGAAGCGATACTTAATTTCATCTCCCAGGCCCGCCATGAATTGCGGCTTAAGCAGTTCAAGCTTGAATCCGAGGCCGTTGAAGCAGCACTGCTGCAAGCTCAGGCCCGCGGCGTGCTCGTTCGGGTAATGCTCAACCCCCACACTTCCGGGGGAGATCGCTGGAACGACGCTGCCTTTGAACGATTAAAGGCTGCCGGCATCCGCGTAGCCTGGACTAGCGATTTTTTCCCTGTAACCCATGAGAAATCAATAGTTGTTGACAATACCGCTGCTTTAATTTCTACTTTTAACCTTTCTGATAAATACTTTACTGAAACCCGCGACTATGGCGTTATTACTTATGCACAGGTTGCGATCGATCAAGTTATAGCTGGCTTTGAAGCTGATTGGCAGCGAAGTTTCTTCTCTCCTGATTTATCTATAGGTTTGGTTTGGAGTAGTTTTCACAGCCGGGGCCAAATGGCTCGCGTGATCGATGCCGCAAAGGAACGTATCTGGGTGCAGCACCCTAAATATGTTGATTCAGTTATTCTTGAACGCTTGATCACTGCTCGAAATCGGGGGGTGAAAGTTAGAGTTCTATGTGGTGGCAAGCATGGCATTTCAGATTGGGATATTTACGATACATTTTCTAGCCTTAGAATTATGGAAGGTGCTGGTGTAAAAGTTCGCCGGCAAAAGCATTTAAAACTACATGTTAAGATGATAATTATTGATACTAAAAGCGCTCTGATTGGTTCAATGAATATAGATCGTAGTGCTTTTGATATTCGGCGTGAATTGGGTATTGAAACCGATGCTCCAGAGGTGATTGCCCGCTGCGTTGAATTTTTTAATTTTGATTGGCAGCAGGCCAGCAAATACAGCCCTCCAGATCCGCTCGATCCTGCTTCCCATGAGCAGGGCGAACTGGCGCCTGATCCCAATTTCATTCACGATTGATGCTTGCTCCTCCCCCTAACCGCAGGGCCCTTTTTGTGGGCATGTTGCAGGTGGCACTCTCTGCTTTTGGCGGTGGCTTATCTGCTTGGAGCCAGCGCATTGTTGTGGAGCAGCGCCGCTGGATGAGCAATGAGGCTTTTCTTACGGGCCTTACTGTGGCGCGTTTATTTCCTGGGCCAAATCAGATAAACATGGCTGTTTATATAGGAGCTTTGTTTCGCGGATTAGCTGGAGTGATTGCATCTATTGCAGGAATGTTAATAGTTCCGTTTTGTTTGTTGATGTTGTTGGGCTTGTTTTACTTTAAAAGCCATTCCCTTCCAGCTGTTGATCATGTGCTCACCGGCGTGGTTGCAGCTGCAGCTGGGATGGCCCTCTCTATGGGTTTTAAAATCTTGCATGAATACTGGAAAGATCCTCTCGCCATCTTGCTTGCACTCCTCACATTTTTAGCGTTGCAGGTTGCCCATTTCCAATTGATTCCTGTTGTGTTAGTGGGTGGGAGTGTTGCGGTTGCTCTCTATTGGCCTAGAGCAAAAGGATCAACTCTTGATAAATCATGAGCGGGTTTGATACTTTTTGGCAGGTGATTAAAACCTTCCTTGGTTTATCACTTTTTTCCCTTGGTGGTGGTAATACACTGCTCCAAGAATATCATCATTTATCAGTTGATACCTATCATTGGATTACTAATAATCAATTTGCTGATCTCTATGCCCTGGCGGAAGCTGCCCCAGGCCCGAGTTCCATGATTGTTGGCCTGCTTGGTTTAGGAGCTGGTTGGCCCCACGGGGTTTGGTGGGCGTTAGCAACCGGTGTGGCAGCTGAGCTGGCGGTTTTGTTGCCGTCCACCTTATTGATGGTGGCAGCGGCTTTGAGCTGGAGCAAATTTAAGGATGCCCCTTTGCGTGTCGCACTTGAGCGTGGCTTAGGCCCCATAACTTTGGGTATACTTTTTTCTGTTGGCCTAACGGTTCTGCGCACTGCCGATCATCATTGGCCCGCGTATATTGTTTCATTTATTGTATGTGCTTTTATGTTATTTAGCCGCATATCACCTTTATATTTTATGGCGGTGGCGGGTTTGTTAGGGGGATTGGGCATTATCCAGCGCTAACTTGGCAAAGTTGGTTCAGCTGATTTAATTCTTATTTCTCCATCTATTAATTCAGCCTGTTCGCAATATCCCTCTGCTGGTAATTCTTCTGGGCCTCTTGCAACGGCATCAGCAATGCGCAATTGCAACGGCCGCAATTGTAAGGCGATAATTCGGCTGGCTCTATTGCCACTGCAGCCCGCATGGGCGATTCCCCGCAATCTTCCCCAAATTAGTATGTGTTTCGTGGCAGTTATTTTGGCGCCTGGATTCACATCGCCAAGCACCAACACACTTCCTTCCACTTCCAGATGATCCCCTGCCCTCAAGGTGCCTTGATGCACTTTTAGCTCTGCTTCTTCAACAGGAAAATTAGGCCTATCAGCGCTGGCTATCTCACAATTTAGACCCATTGATTTTGCTGCCACTAATGTTGTGGGAGCTGTGGTTGTTAGGCGTTTAAGTATCAAGCCCTGCTTATTTAAGCGTTGTTGGATCGCCTTAATTAATGGAATATCAAGGGGCCAATCATTGCAATGCAGTTCTATCAACCCGGGAGAGATTTTCGTGCCAAGGGCGTTGTGCACGCTTTCCTTTGGGCATACACCAGGCTGCCAGGCACCCAGTTCAAGGTTATGGGGCCATCCCTCAAAATTGGCTGCCATCAATCGCGCCACCATCTGCGTGTTGCAGCAAAGTTCAAGCTAGTGCCACCCCTTGCTTCTGATCTATGGCAAATCCATTTGCCACTATTTTTTGCGATTTTGATGGCACCATCACCCCTGAGGACACTTTTGATGCAGTGGTAATGGCGGTGGCCCCGCAGGTGTGGATTCCTCTAAAAAGGCAACTTTTTTGCTTTGAAATCACTTTGCGCCAGGGCATGGAGCTCTTAGCAACAGCTCTAACCCCAGATGATCTTGAGCAGATGGTGAACCACATGGGCCAATTTCAACCACGGCCTGGTTTTTTACCTTTTCTTGATGAATTGGAAGCTGCAAAGATTCCGTTTGTGCTTGTTTCTGCTGGGCTTACGCCGCTTGTAGAAAAAGTGATGGCCCCCCATCGCCACCGGTTCCTGCAATTGGTGGCTGCCCATGTAACGAGTCACCCCAGGGAGGGGCTGAGATTTCATAGCGAGTTTTATAGCACTGATGAATTGGTTGCAAAGCAGCAGGTGATTTCAAGATATGGCGGAGGTTTAAATGTGGTTATTGGAGACTCGATCACAGATCTGGGTATGGCCCAGGTGGCTGATCTTGTGTTTGCTCGGGAACCCCTCTGCCATTGGTTGGAGCAGCGCAATATCGCCCATCACCGCTGGCTTGATTTTGATGATGTGAGTGCTGTGCTCAGGGCAAAGGGTTTGCTGCCGGTAATTGACGCCGAAACTCCGCACGCACCTCCCTTGGATGCAAAACCCAGGCTAATTCCTGGGGATGGCTAAGGCTGTTAACCAACGGCGACACCTGCTCAAGTGCCTGTAAGTGTTCGCCATCCCATAGCCTTAAACCCCCCACATAGGGGCGATAGCCAGTGCTGCGTCTTTCTCTAAGGCCGCAACATATTTCTGGGTTCAGGCCCGATTTTGTAGCAAGCCTTTGGGCAAGGGCAAGGGCACCTAAGCGGTCTGCATTTGTTAGGTGGCGCACATCGGTGGCTTGTAGTAGGCGCCTTTCCAGCAAGCGTTGGCAAAGTTCTTGCAATGGTGCCGGCCCTTCTTCGCGCCAGCGCATTAAATGATATCCAGTGCGTAAATCATCATTAGCAATATATTCCTCGCTGTTAATGCTATCGATATGCCAAAGCCATTTGTTCATTATCGAATCAGCGAAAATTTCTGTAGGGCTCAGCCGCCTTGCCTGCACAATAATTTGCTGCAACAACCAGTTGCAAACAATATTTATGCGATGATTGTAGACACTTCCATACATCAAGCTTCGTACTACTAAATAATGTTCAACAGCTGTGCGGCCGCGTGGATGAATTGCTAGTTGGCCATCTGGGGCGATAACTAATGCGCCGATTAGGCGTGAGAGATCCAGCTGGCCGTAGGCGGTGCCGGTGCTGTAGCTATCACGGCGGATGTAGTCGAGGCGATCGCAGTCGAGTTGGCTGCTAACAAGGGCCGCAATAGCTGGATGGGGGGCAGTTCCTTTTTCTAAAAGTTGAGCTACCGCTTCTGCATTGCCAGCTACGCAACTTTCAAGCGGTGCTCGCAGGGTTTGCTGTTCGAGGATTAACCGGGCAGACCAGGTTTCATGGTGCAGCCCAAACATCTCTTCACCGGAATGGCTGAGGGGGGCGTGGCCCACGTCGTGCAGCAGGGCAGCTCCATAAAGCAAGGCTCGATATTGTTCAAGTTCCGGTGTTAAGCGCTCAAGATGCTTTAGGGCGCGGCGAGCCAGTTGCAATACCCCAAGTGAATGGGTGAAACGGCTTGATTCCGCTCCATGGAAGGTAAGAAAAGCAGGCCCTAATTGGCGTATTCGACGCAAGCGCTGGAAGGGTGCGGATTCGATGAGGGCCATCGCCATCGCTTCTGCTGGTATGGCGCTATCGAGCACAATTTCGCCGTGGAGCGGATCGTGATAAGTGCGTCTTGCCATTAGTTGAGCTGAAGCAACAGTTGGCTTGTTGCAGCCTGAAGCCATTGATCTTCATCGCTTCCCATGCTGCTGCCTTTGGGTTCAGGGGTTGATAACAGCTGGTTTGGGCTAAGCCCCACCCCTTGAATTGGGTGGCCATCGGGGGTGAGATAACGAGCCACGGTGATTGCAAGGCCACTGCCATCACCAAGGGCCATCATCGTTTGGATTTCACCTTTACCGAAACTTTGCGCCCCTATTAGTGGGGAGCGTTGATCGTCTTGCAGGGCGCCGGCCAGGATTTCGCTAGCGCTTGCAGTGCCTCCGTTGATCAAGGTCACCATTGGGCCGTTGTAGATGCTGTCAGGGTTTGCCTGGCGCCTCTCGCTGATGCCATTGCGATCTTGGGTTTCCACAATTACTGAACCCGCCAACAAATCGTCTGCCACCGCCAGCCCTGCGGTAACGAGGCCACCAGAGTTATTGCGCAGATCAAGCACTAAGCCTTCAATTGCCTTGGCCTGCAGATCCGTTAGAGCTTCTGCTACGGCATCCGGAACTGTTTCGCTGAACTGACTAATACGTAAATAACCCAAAGTGTGTTCGCCGGCGCGAATTCGGCGGCTACGCACTGGCCTTAGATCCACTGGGCGCCGCTCTAAATCAAGGCTGCGAGCTACACCGCTGGGGCTAATTACCTCTAAGTGCACCGTGCTGCCTGGGGTACCCCTTAAAAGAGCAGCGCTGCCTTCAAGGCCAAGCAGCGTGGTTGCTTCACCATTAATTGAAACAATTTGGGTGCCATCATCGAGGCCGGCATCCGCAGCCGGTGAATCCTCAACTGGAGCAATTACCACCACCTGGGCGGTTTCTGGCTGCAAGGCAAGTTGTAATCCCACTCCGCTAACACTGCCTTTAGTTGCTGCTTCCAGTTGGCTGTATGCCTCCGGGCGCAGCAAACGGGTGTAGGGGTCTTGCAGTGGGGCCAGCATTGCGTCGATGGCGTTATATGCATCGGCGCGGGATTGGATTGATTTTTCCAACGCTTTTTGACGCAACTTGCGCCAGGGCACCCCTTGAAAATCCGGGTCTACATAGGCTTCGTTCACCAGGCGCCACACATCAACTACTAGTGCTTGTTCATCGCTTAAGGCTTGGCTTGGCTCAGTTGCAGTATTCCAGCAGCCGAACCAAAGCAGGAGGCATAAAGCTGAGCGCAGTATTAATGACCGCAGGAGCAGAGGGCGCAAGAAGGTCACAACAGCATCAAGGCGGTCTATAGACTCTCACCTACACCCGATAACGGGCAAACTCTCCTTCGTTGCATGGCGAATCCTTCCCCCGTCTACGACTGGTTCAACGAACGTCTGGAGATCCAAGACATCGTTGACGACATGACATCAAAGTATGTCCCCCCTCACGTAAACATTTTTTACTGTCTTGGTGGTATCACCTTGGTGTGCTTCCTGATCCAGTTTGCCACTGGATTTGCGATGACCTTTTATTACAAGCCAACGGTTGTTGAGGCCTATACCTCCGTTCAGTACTTAATGACTGATGTGAGCTTCGGTTGGTTGATCCGCTCAGTTCATCGCTGGAGCGCCAGCATGATGGTGTTGATGTTGATACTTCACGTTTTCAGAGTTTATTTAACCGGCGGGTTTAAGCGCCCTCGTGAACTCACCTGGGTTACAGGTGTAACGATGGCTGTGATCACTGTTGCCTTTGGTGTAACCGGCTATTCGTTGCCTTGGGATCAAGTTGGTTACTGGGCTGTAAAAATTGTGAGCGGAGTACCTGCGGCGGTGCCAGTGGTTGGTGATTTCATGGTGGAACTCCTGCGGGGAGGCGAAAGCGTGGGGCAGTCAACTCTTACGCGCTTCTACAGCCTTCACACGTTTGTGCTGCCTTGGTTGCTTGCAGTATTTATGCTTTCCCACTTCCTTATGATTCGTAAACAAGGCATCTCAGGCCCCTTATAAGTTGCTAGTTATTTCCTAGGCTTTCTGCAGTTCAGTTCCACTTCACCAAATTTTTACCATGCACGTTCTTAAGGCTCCAGATCTAAGCGATCCAAAGCTGAGGGCAAAATTAGCTAAAGGTATGGGCCACAACTATTACGGTGAGCCTGCGTGGCCAAATGATCTTTTATATATTTTCCCGGTTGTAATTCTTGGCACTATCGCCTGCATAGTTGCCCTCGCAGTGCTTGATCCAGCAATGCTTGGCGACAAAGCCGATCCATTTGCCACCCCCCTCGAAATCCTGCCTGAGTGGTATCTCTATCCAGTCTTTCAGATTCTCAGAGTTGTACCAAATAAATTGCTTGGTATCGCACTGCAAACCATGATTCCACTTGGTTTGATGTTGGTTCCATTTATCGAAAGCTTCAACAAATTCCAGAATCCTTTCCGCCGCCCTGTAGCGATGGCAGCTTTCTTATTCGGTACGTTTTTTACTATCTATCTTGGAATTGGCGCTTGTTTGCCAATCGACAAATCTTTAACATTAGGCTTGTTTTAAGCTTTTAATAAGTATTAATCACCCAATCAATTCAGCGAATTAGTTAATTTTAATTCGCTGAATTTCTTTATTATTTCGTAGCTGTCTTTATTTATTATTTGAACATTTCCTGGCCGCTGGCTTCCGCATACTTGGAGGCCAGCATTTTTTGCTGCTTTTAATTCATCAGGGGCATCACTGATAAACAGAAGATTTGCTGCTGGTATTGCAAGTTGTTTTGCTAAATCAATATAACTTTGGCTATTTACTTTTGAACCAAGGCGGGTATCAAACCAACTTGTGAATAAACCTCGCAAATCACCGGCGATACTATTGCCATATAAAAGCTGTTGCGCTGCGATAGAACCAGAGGAATACACCGCAAGTATTAAGCCTTGCTGGTGCCAAGTTCTTAAAGCACTCTCCACATCATCAAATAAAGGTGCCACGAGGCTGCCGGAGTTGTAGCCCTGCTGCCAGATCAAGCCCTGTAGATCTTTAAGGGGTGTGAATTTACGGTCTTGATCGATTAGCCACTGCAAATAATCTTCAATTTCCTGAGGTGCATCTTTAGCTGTTTCTGCTGTTATTGCTTGTTCCACCTCCTCCCACAAAGCTGAGAGTTGGGGGTCTTGGCGATGCTCCGCAACAAATCCTGGTAGCGCTTGGCGAGCATAGGGAAAGAGACTATTAACAACGAAATCTAGGGGGCAAGTGGTGCCTTCAATATCTAGAACCACACCTTTTAAATTATCAAATCTAATCATGCTTTTATTCCTAAACCTTGAAGTATTAATTGGCGCCACTTTTGCTCGAGAAGGAATTCAATGATTTCTAAATGCCGATTGGCATGAAATAAATCCACCCCCCAGGCATATAGCCCGTGGCCGGCAATTAATATTCCTTGAGGTGCTGTTGCCAGTGGTGCAATTGCCGCAGCGCTTAAACGGGCCAGATTTTGATCATTAGCCAAAATTGGAATTAATACGCTGCTGCTATGGCACTCGATACCTTCTAAGCCTTTAAGCATTTCTAAATCGCTTAATTCCAGCTGGCCTTTGGCTAATGCCCATTGTGATAACAAAGTGCCAGCTTGCGAATGGCTATGGAGCACAGCTCCAGCGCCGCAATGTTTCACAATTGCTAAGTGCATTAATGTTTCTGCGCTGGCTTTACCTTCGCCTTCAACCACTTGGCCATTTTCATCTACGCAAATCAAATCTGTTGCCAATAAATTACCTTTATCAACCCCGCTGGGGGCCATCAATAATTGCAGTGGTTGCCGTTGAATTACGCAACTAAAATTGCCGCCGGTGCCATCACACCAGCCTCTGCTGTGAATAGCCCCCATCACTTTGATAAGGGCTTCTTTGGGATTCAGTGCTGACACTTCAGTGCTGATACTTCATTGTTGACAAGTTGGGCACCAGTGACTGCTTCTGCCCCCCAGTTTGTCGCGCCGCAGGGGGGTTCCACATTTGCGACAGGGTTCACCACCTCTTCTGTACACCCATGCCGCCCCTCCATAGTTGCCGTTATTGCCCTTTAGATCGCGAAAATCACTGAAGCTGGTGCCGCCAACTCCAATACTTGCCTGCAACACCTCTAGCAAGCAGCTATGTAATTGTTTTAGTTGAGTTAAAGAAAGCGTGCCACTGGGATTATGAGGTTGAATGCCAGCTAAAAAAAGGCTTTCATCGGCGTATATATTTCCCACTCCGGCCACCACTGCTTGATCTAGCAAGGCATTTTTGATGGGCCGGCTGGATCCTTTAAAGCGCTGCTTTAAGTAGGTGGCATTGAAAGTGGAATTAAAAGGTTCAGGCCCAAGGCGTTGTAAGCCTGTAATTACTTGTTCTGTGGCTGCCCCAAAAGGCACATACCACAATTCACCAAAGGCGCGTAGATCCACAAAGCGCAGCTCGCGCGCTTCTTGGTGGGGGCCATGGTGACCCCAAAACTGCACCCTTGTGTGAGCGCAAGGCGGTTTTTCCCCTTCTTTTAGCCATTGGAATTGCCCGGTCATGCGCAGATGAGCGCCTAACTCACCGGCGGGGCTGCCCCCCTTTGAAAGCTTTGCCATCAGATATTTACCGCGCCGCTGCCAATCGTTGATTCGGCAACCGCTAAGGGCAGCAGCAAAGCCATCTGGGTCCCCTTTGGGGGCTGCTACCGCGCGGCTGCGCAATACACACACCCTTTGCACCACAAAACCATCCACCTGCTGCTGAAGGCCGCGGCGGACAGTTTCAACCTCGGGAAGTTCTGGCACCCGCCTTAGGCAGGATCGAGCTCAGCTTCTGAAAAGTTGTTTGTGTTTATGCCGCCATCAACGCCGGAGAAACCGTTGTAGTTCACCTTTTCGAAGCGCACCACCACTGGGTAGCGGATGCCTGAGGTGTCTATGGAAGCAACAGTTCCTTCTTCGTTGAACCAGTAAGACTCAGGCCGCTTGATACGCACCTTGTCGCCGCGGGAAATTGCCATCGCAGGGCCAGTGTTAGGGATGTCTCAATGAAATTACCTACTCCAGAGCCCATTGCCGATCTCCCGTCATGATTTGTCGCGGCCTTTGTTTGATTTGTTGTGGCACCAAACCCATCGATGGAAGCACCGGTGCTCCACTTAGATCTGCCTGATCCAAGCCAAGACGACCTCAGCAGCATTGAATTCCATGCCCGCCTTGAGCAGGCCTGGGAGCTATGTGATCGCTTTGACCTTCAAACTGAAATTTGGCGTGGCCGCATTCTTGGCGCCGTTAGAGATCGCGAGAAACGCGGCGGCGAAGGTAGAGGTGCTGGCTTTTTGCAGTGGTTGCGGGAGCAGGAGATCAGTAAAACCAGGGCTTATGGCTTAATTCAGCTCTCGGAATCAGCCGACAGCCTTGTGGGCGGCGGTTTGCTCGAGGAATCCAGCGTTAATAACTTTTCCAAACGCGCTTTTCTTGAAACCGCCCAAGCAGACCCTGAGGTGCAGCAATTGATCAGCGAGGCTGCCAATGAAGGCCAACAAATAACTCGCACCCAGGTGCGACGCCTTAGTGATCAATACACCTCTGCCACCAGTGAACTGTTGCCTCAGATCATTCGTGAACGCACTCAACAAAATCTGCTGCCCCCCAAAGTGGTAGCCCCTTTGGTACGGGAATTAGCCCGCTTGCCTGAATTACAACAGGAAGACCTGCGGCGAGTGTTGCAGGAAGAACCCGAGATTGAACAGATCAAAAACGTAACCCTCACCGCCCGCTGGCTTACTAAGGCCGCAGAAGCTGGTCTTGCGGTGCGGGCTCTGCAACATGAATCCATCGATCTTGAAAAGGCGATGCAAGAGGCCCAGCGCCTAGACATGCTCGGCTTAGTAGCTGATGTAGTGGGTCAGGCCCAGCAGTTGGAGCAAGCGGTGCTCAAACTCCACACCAGCTGGCGCCGGCTTGGCGGTTTGCATGAACGGCTCTGGCTGGAAAGCGGCAGTAGTACTCCCTATTTGCGCAGCCTCTTGCAGGGTTTAGAAACCCTTAGTGGCAGCAACCTTCGGGTATCACTTGGCGAATTGGCCGGTGGAAAAAAACTGAGGCTGCAACTGGTAGAGGAAGCAGCTGATCATTTGGAACCTCCACAGATGTAGAGCACAGATGTAGGGCACAGGTCTAATTACTGATCAAAAACAATGAAATAAGACTTGCTTGGTGTTTTATTGCCGGTATGGTTTGGCTGTGAGCAGATCTAAGAAAGAAGGTTTAGTTATTAGTCCGCCAAGTGCGGATCTATTAATTGAAACCCTACGCAACAGCTTTGGACATACCGATTTTCGACCTGGCCAGAGGGAGGTGGTTGAAGCTTTGCTTTCTGGTCGCGATTGTTTAGCTGTATTGCCAACTGGAGCGGGAAAATCCCTTTGTTATCAATTACCTGCGTTAGTGCGCCAAGCCTTAGTGGTGGTGATTTCACCACTTGTGGCCTTGATGCAAGACCAGGTGGCCCAGCTGCGCCGTAGAGGAATAGCTGCCGCTTGTTTACACGGGGGCCTAAGCCAGGAGGAGCATCAACAGCTGCAGCAGCAGTTGCAACAGCGCCATCTGAGGCTGCTTTATCTGGCTCCTGAACGTTTAAAAGGTGAATCTTGCAGACGATTACTTGAGGAGCTAATCGATCAGGGGCAATTGGTGGCGATAGCAGTAGATGAAGCCCATTGCATCAGTGCCTGGGGCCATGATTTCAGACCCGACTACAGACGGCTTGGCCAATTGCGGCAGCTGTGCCCTGGAGTGCCGCTGGTGGCCTTAAGCGCCACAGCCCCAGCGAGGGTGAGGGCTGATGTGATTCGGCTTTTGGAATTACGGCGCCCCTTAATCCAGGTTCGCTCAGCCAGGCGTCCCAATCTTGTTTATCAAATGTTGTGGCGACCAGAGGATCCCCTTGAGCTAGTATTGGAAAAGGCTCAAGCAGCCCGTGGGGCAGTGTTGATTTACACCCGAACCCGTCGGGGGGTTGAACGCTGGGCAAACCTATTGCGTAAACATAATTTGCCGGTGCTTGCTTATCACGCTGGCATGGATCCAGAAAGCAGGCTGCTCGCCTTACAACAGTTTCAACAGGAGCCACAACCTGTGCTGGTGGCCACTGTGGCCTTTGGCATGGGTGTTGATAGGCCTGATGTGGGATTGGTGTTGCATCTGGAGCTGCCTTCAAGCCCTGAGGGTTATTTGCAGGAATCAGGGCGGGCGGGCCGTGATGGCAAACCGGCTGAGGTGGTGGTGCTGTTTCGCGATGGCGACCGCAGTGGCCTCGCTTGGGCGATTAATGCTGCAAAAGATCCCGACAGCAAGCTGCGTAATCGGTTATCCCACCAGCAATTGCGTTTGATGGAATCGGTGGCTGAAGGAGCTCAATGCCGCCAGCAGGCCCTATTGGCTGCAGTGGGGGAGTTAACTGCCCCTTGCGGCCAGTGCGATCGATGCCGTCGGCCGGTTTCCTTGATTGATGGCAGTTCAGATGCAATTCCATTGCTGAAAGCATTAGCTGCAGCACCAAAAGGTTTGGATAGTGCCGCTTTAGGAGCTGATCTGGCATCTGCAGAAGAGCCGGCGCCCCTATGGCGTTGGCGCCTCAGGCGCCTGGTGGAAGCTGAGTTGGTAGCTGATAACGATTGCGGCAAAAGGCTCTGGCTTAGCGAAGCTGGTGAGAGGTTTCTGCGGCAGCCGCGTCCCCTGCGCTGGCCGCAAGCGCCAGCAGATTTATGGGATCAACCTCTTTGCAGTGACTTATCACGGCATACCGATGCAACTAGGTCTTTTTCAAATTCCTGGGATGGGATTTCCCAAGCTTTCCAAGCTCCTGCCGGACCGGTTACGTTGAGTTTTTTGGCACCACAATTAACTGCTACATAAAGGGGCTGGCCTTCTTTATTGATGCTGGGGGCTACTAGGCTGCCGGCCATGGTGCGCCAGTTGCTCCAATCAACTTGCAAAGGGCCGTAGTAGCGCCAATCAGGATTAGTTGATTTTTTAGCTAACAACAATGGACCAGCTGGTTTAGTTGTTTTTGTGGGAGTTGTTTTGGTTGCTACTGGTGTTGAAGTTGTAATTGGAGTGGCGGCAACTGCTTTAAGGCCTGCAGGCAGTTTTAAGGAGGTGCCAATTTTTACTTTATTTGGATCTTCAATCCCATTAAGTCTGATTAGGTTTGCCACCGGAATCCCGTAGATACGGGCAATAGCAGTAAGAGTTTGCTTTGGTTGCACTACATGAACCGAGTTTTCTGCCCGTAAAGGCAAAGCGGCAACCAGCAGCAGCAAAGCCAATAGTGGAGCTCTCATAGCCAAATAAAGATCAATGGACGCACCTTAATCAAGTTGGCGAGATGCGCCAGTCCCCCTTGCGCTTACTTAATCCAGAAAGCGACGCAGCCAGCTGAGGCGATTGCCGTAAGGGGGATAACGAAAGGGCAGATCAAGCTGAAAGCCGCGTTTTAAAGTTGAACGCAGGTTTGAAAAAGTTTCAAAACCATGGCGCCCGTGGCCGCGGCCCATGCCGCTTGCGCCCACTCCGCCAAATGGGAGGGTGGCAATAAATGCTTGCAGCACCACATCATTGAGAACTACGCCGCCCGATTGGCTGCTGTTTAGTAACAGCTCCTGGGATTTGCGGTTTTGGCTGAACAGATAGATCGCAAGAGGATGTTCTCTTTCGTTCACCAAGGCGATAGCAGAGGCAAGATCAGCCACCTCTAGCAATGGCAGCAGCGGGCCAAAGATTTCTTCCTGCATTATTGGCTGGCTGAATTCGGCTGAAACAAGGGTGGGGGCGAAATAAAGAGTTTTGCGATCCCTTTGCCCACCGCTGAGCAATTGAGTCCCCTCTAGCAGTGCCTCAAGGCGATCGAATTGAGCCTGATTCACCAATCTTCCGTAGCTGGCTGAAAGGCTTGGATTTGAACCAAAAAATGATTCCACTTCAGCTTTTATTGCCTCTTCCAGTGGTTTTCTTATCCCTGCTGTGGCGAGCACGTAATCGGGAGCTACGCAGGTTTGCCCGGCATTAAAAAATTTCCCCCAAGCGATGCGCCGAGCAGTTATTTCAAGATTTGCATCATCTAAAACGATGCAGGGATTTTTGCCGCCAAGTTCCAGGGTTACTGGAATCAATTGCTCTGCGGCTGCAAGCATCACCTGGCGCCCGATCTTGGCTCCACCAGTAAAAAAAATATGATCAAAAGGCAGTTGCAATAACTCCTGAGCGGTGCTTGCCCCCCCTTGCACCAGGGCAACTACGCTGGGATCAAAGTGATTTGCCACTGCTTCTGCTAATAGCGCCGCCACCTGAGCCGTTTGCTCTGAGGGCTTAAGCACCGCTGTATTTCCAGCGGCTAGAGCTGCCACTAGAGGTTTAAACAACAGCATGAACGGGTAATTCCAGGGGCCAAGCACCAATACGCAACCCAAAGGCTCCGGTTGCAACCAAGCTTGAGCTGGTAGATGCACGTAGGGCACAGCCACCGGTTTAGGTGCCATCCAATTACGCAGTTGGCGTTGGGCCAGGTTGAGTTCAGCCCTAACCCCGGAAATCTCTACGTAACCTTCCAGGGCAGGCTTGCCTAAATCAGCGGCAAGAGCTGCTAGCAAAGGCTTTTCAATTGCCAACAGCAATTTTCTTAAGCGTTGCAGTTGATCTAAGCGCCAGGCGTAAGGCCGGCTGTGCCCCTGCTGAACCAGCAACCGCATTGGCGCAATATCAAGAATTTGAACAGCCATAGGGATGAGGGGCGCCTAACGTTTGGAATAATTTTTTAAAAGCGTGGATTACAAAAGAAGCGTGGATTGCGAAAACAGCATGGATTGCGAAAATCCCATTCCTAACAGCCATAAAACCCCAGTTGCATTTCTGCTGATTGGCCTAGTCTTGATTGTTACTGGATGTGGTGGTGCTGAAACTTCCGGAAATGGAAGGTTAGATGTAATCAAAGCGCGAGGCAGCCTCACCTGCGGGGTTGATGGCAAGCTGCCGGGGTTTAGTTATCAGGATAATGCTGGTAAGTATGCGGGAGTTGATGTTGATGTATGCCGGGCACTTGCAGCTGCATTATTTAATGATCCCAATAAAGTTGAGTATCGAGAATTAACTTCCAGCGAGCGCTTTACAGCCCTTGCCAGTGGAGAGGTTGATGTGTTGTCACGTAATACCACCCGCACCCTTAGCAGGGATGCCAAAGGCGGAAATGGCCTCGAATTTGCACCCACAATATTTTTTGATGGCCAGGGGGTGATGGTGCCATTAGCCAGTGGCATAACAAACCTTAAGGATTTGGCTGGCAAAACAATTTGCGTTGAAAATGGCACCACTACTGAATTGAATTTGGCCGATCGCTTTCGGGAGCTTGGCGCGCCATATACACCAGTTAAATATCAAACCGGTGATCAAACCTACGGTGCTTATCTCCAAGGTAGATGCGCTGCGGTAACAAGTGATCGCTCTCAATTAGCCGCGAAAAAAACAAGCTTCCCCGATCCTGCTGCCCATACATTGCTTCCTGATGTACTTAGTAAGGAACCTTTGGGCCCTGTAACTGTAAATAACGATTCCGGCCTCAGTGATGCACTGCGCTGGGTGATTTTTGCCACTATCCAGGCGGAGGAATCAGGTATTGATTCAAATAATCTCAAGCAGAAGTTAGCCTTTGCTAAGGCCAATCCGAATCAGGCTGATCTGCGGCGTTTTCTTGGTGTGGAGGGCGACCTGGGCGAACAGTTGGGGCTAAGCGCAGATTTTGTGCCAAGGGTGATCGCCAGTGTTGGTAATTATGGTGAGATTTATGAACGCAATGTAGGTAAAGCTTCACGGCTTAAGTTGGAGCGGGGTTTGAATAATTCCTATAAAAATGGTGGTCTGATCTATTCACCACCCTTCCGTTGAGTTACTGGTGAGTTTTCCTTTAATGCCGGTGCCATGGTGGCGTGATAATCGCAAGCTGGGGTGGTTGATCCAGCTTGCTGCTGGATTGTTTTTATTGCTAGTGATTGCTTTATTACTAGGCAATTTAGAACGTAATCTCGCCCGTTCTGGCCTGCGGTTAACCCTTGGCTGGTTGAATCAACCAGCTGGTTTTGATATTGCTGAAACCCTTTTGCCCTATCGGGCAAGCGATAGCTATGGCCGCGCTTTGTTGGCGGGTTTTGTTAATACTTTACGGGTGGTACTTTCCGGTTTAGTACTTGCCACTGCCCTAGGTGTGGCTGTTGGTGCCGCCAGCTTTAGTGGCAACCCGTTACTACGCGGTGTTACCAGAGTTTACGTGGAATTGGTTCGCAATATTCCCTTGTTATTGCAATTAGTATTTTGGTACTTTGCCGTTTTTCTTAACTTGCCTTCTGCAGATCAAGCCCTGCAATTACCAGGTCTGCAGCTTGCTAAGAGCGGAATTTATCTATTTGGTGCAGATTTAGTTAACGGGGAATTAGTGGGGGGTCTGAGGCTTTCTTTGGAGCTGGCCGCTCTGTTAACGGGCCTTGTTATTTATTCCGCTGCATTTATTGCAGAGGTGGTGCGGGGTGGAATTGCCTCCGTGCCCCTTGGGCAATGGGAGGCCGCGAAATCCTTGGGTTTAAAGCCTTTGCAAATTTTGCGCCTTGTGGTGCTTCCCCAGGCCTTGCGGGTAATAGTTCCGGGGCTTAATAGTCAATATATTTCACTGGCCAAAAATTCATCATTGGCTGTTGCGATTGGCTATCCAGATCTTTATGCCGTTGCTGAAACGACCTTGAATCAAACGGGCCGCGGCATCGAGGTTTTTCTGTTGTTATTGCTGATTTATTTAATGCTTGATTTAGTGATTTCAGTTGTGATGAATGCCATTGATCGTTTAGTGAGGTTGCAGGAAAGATGAAGCGGCTACCTTTAACATTGAGGCGTCAATTATTTGCAACGCCCACCGATGGCATCATCACCGTTGGTTTGCTCACTTTGCTTTCGTGGGCCGGCTGGGGTGTGCTGAATTGGGCAATTAATAGTGCCCAGTGGTTAGTGGTGCGCGCCAATGCCGCTGCTCTCACCATCGGGCGCTATCCAGAGGCGCAGGAATGGCGCCTCTGGTTGCTTTTGGGCATGCTCACAAGTTTGGCTGGCCTTAGTTGGGGGCGACTGCGGGGCGCCAGCGGCTGGCCCCTCAATGATCGGATCGCAGCTGGTTTGTTGGTGGCACTGGCGGTAGGGGTGCCGCCCCTGCTGGCATTTGGGGCCATAAACCAAATGCGCTTGCTGTTTTTACTGTTGCTTTTGTTGCTTGGGCGGCTGGCATTTAGCCATCGGTTTAGCCAAGCCTCAAGCAAGCGTTTTGGTGATTGGTGGGCCTTGATCTGGGGTGTTGCTTACCTGTTCGGTTTGTGGTTAATCGCCGGAGGCTTGGGATTGCCTGGGGTGCGACCAAGTGATTGGGGGGGCTTGCTGTTCACCTTATTAATTACCAGCCTCACCCTCTTGCTCGCTTTGCCTTTGGGGGTAATCCTCGCGCTTGGGCGCCGTAGTTCCTTACCCCTATTTCGCTACATAAGCGTTGGGATCATTGAATTAATTCGAGGGGCACCATTAATAACCTTGTTATTTCTCGGCCAGAACTTAGTTGGTTTTCTTGCCCCCAATGGCCTTGCTCCCGATCGGGTGTGGCGGGCAACAGGAGTATTAACTGTTTTTGCCGCCGCCTATTTGGCGGAGGCTATCCGCGGTGGCTTAAATGCCATTCCCCGCGCTCAATTTGAAGCTGCCCGCTCCCTTGGGCTATCCAGTGTTCACACCATGGCGCTGGTGGTGTTGCCCCAGGCATTAAAGGTGGCGCTACCGGCGATGGGAGGCCAATGCATCTCCCTGCTGCAAGACACAACCTTGTTATCAATTATTGGCCTATTTGACCTGTTAGGCATAGCCCGCAGCGTTCTGGCCAATCCCGATTGGTTGGGGCGTTATGCGGAGGTTTATTTGCTCTTGGCAGTGCTCTACTGGTGTTCCTGTGCGGCACTGTCTTTAGGTAGCCGCGCTTTGGAAAAACGGCTTGCCTCCCCTGGCCTCCAATCCAATCCCAAACCCCAATGAACGCAACTAAGCAATTAATGATTGAGGCCAAAGGGGTGCAGAAGTGGTACCCCAATGGTTTTCATGCCCTTAGGGGGGTTGATTTAGAGGTGCATCGCGGTGAAAAGGTGGTGATTATGGGCCCCTCTGGTTCTGGCAAAAGCACCTTTCTACGCACTTTTAATGCCTTAGAGGATTATCAAGAAGGCACAGTTGTGGTAGACGGAATGGAACTTAATAACGACTTGCGCAATATCGATGCTGTGCGTAAAGAGGTGGGAATGGTATTTCAACAATTCAATCTTTTCCCCCATCTATCGGTGCTTGCTAACTTGTTGCTGGCGCCTATTTGGGTGCGTAAGCGCAACCGCGCTGAGGTGGAGCAGCAGGCATTGGCCCTATTGGAGCGGGTTGGAATTGCTGAACAGGCCCATAAATTCCCCGGTCAATTAAGTGGCGGCCAGCAGCAACGCGTAGCTATTGCAAGGGCCCTATGCATGGAGCCTCGGTTGATGTTGTTTGATGAACCCACCAGTTCTTTGGATCCTGAAAAGGTGAGGGAGGTGTTGGATGTGATGCGCCAACTGGCGATTGATGGCATGACGATGGTGGTGGTAACCCATGAGGTGGGGTTTGCCCGAGAAGTGGCAGATAGGGTGGTTTTAATGGATGAGGGCCGTGTGGTGGAAATAGCGCCACCGCAACAATTTTTTAATCATCCCGAACATGAGCGCACCAAGCGCTTTTTGGCACAAATCCTCTAAGGCAGCGTTATCTCAAGTATTTGGTTTTTTACTCTGGGCTGTTGCGGCCTAATAGAAATCAACTGGCTAACCACCCCAGCCACCCCAACCAAAGCCGTCATAATCGTCATTTATTCCCCAGTTTGGTGCATTCCAACTTGAGGGAGATTCATAGGGGCTAGGCCCTTTGGGGCCGGTTAAACTATCAATATTTAAAATGGGCTCAGTTTGCACTTGGCAGGGGCAAATGCAACTTCCAGTGTTGCTTTGATAGCCAACAGTTGGCGGATTGCAAGCACAGGTGCAAGCTTGAGCAATCAAACTGAAAGCAAGTAAGAAAGTTTCCATTCGCCAATTGTATTACTTTTAACCTTGAAGAGATTTAATTTCAATTATTAAGCCCTTGACGAGAATTGAACTCGTGACCTCTCCCTTACCAAGGGAGTGCTCTACCGCTGAGCTACAAGGGCGTGTGATGGGCCGGGTTGGATTTGAACCAACGTAGGCAGAGCCAGCGGATTTACAGTCCGCCCCCATTAACCACTCGGGCACCGACCCGCATCACACTCAAAGAATTTACCAGTGCACTACCCCCGCGCCTACGCTTATTAAAAAAAGACTGTTGCCATGCGGATCTTGGTACTGCACGGGCCAAATTTAAACCTGTTGGGAAGCCGTGAACCGGGGCTTTATGGCAGCTTCAGCTTGGAGCAGATCAACGTTGAATTAAGGCGGCGAGCTGATGGATATGGGGCAGCTCTCAGTTGTGTGCAGAGCAACCAAGAAGGGGTCTTGGTGGATCAAATTCAGCTAGCTAGGGGTGAATTTGATGGGATCTTGATCAATGCGGGCGCCTACACCCACACTTCTATTGCTTTGCGTGATGCCCTGCTTGCGGTGGCGTTGCCATATGTGGAGCTTCATCTGAGCAATGTGCACGCCCGGGAACAATTTCGACATAATTCCTACCTAGCTGATAAAGCGATAGGAGTTATATGTGGATTTGGAGCTACCAGTTATTTTTTGGCGCTTGATGGGATGGTGGCACATTTAAGCGCTAAAACTCAGTGACAATTGCCGCTATTACACCAATTCGTTGGCTTGTGAATTCCAGTAGTAACAGCTGGCTGGAGCAGGCAATCGCTCGGCCGCAGGAATTGTTAATTGACCATGCCCATTGTGAACGTAAAGCGGCAGGTGCTGCGCTGCAATTGATGTTTCGCTATCCCTCTAATGAAGCATTAGCCGTAGCTTTGAGTGCCTTAGCTCAGGAAGAGTTGATGCATTTTGATATGGTTTTGGCCTTGCTTCAAAGGCGGGGTATTGCTTTGCGTCCATTGCGAGCTCCTCCCTACGGAGCCAGCTTGATGAGCCTGATCCGTAAACAGGAACCACTACGGCAATTAGATGCATTCCTTGTTGCAGGTTTAATTGAAGCCCGCAGCCACGAGCGGATGGCACTGCTTGCAAGCCACCATCCAGATCAAGAATTAAGTAATTTATACCGTGAATTATTAGCCAGTGAAGCGCGTCATTTTGGTCTTTATTGGCTTCTATGTGAACGTTACTGGCCGCGGCAGGTGATTATTCCCCGTTTAGAAGAACTTGCATCCGCTGAAAGCAACGCTTTGATCGGAGAACTGGCCAAGCCTGAGGATTTACGTTTCCATTCATTTGGTGTTAATTCTCCTTAAGCAATGCAAATCCCCCTCTATTAACTGCATTTGTGCTTAGCGCCGGAATCAACGCTCTCGTTATTCGCAGGGTGTGGTTCATAGTTCTTGGTTTATTTAGCGTAACTTAAGTAGTTTTGATTCAGCCGTTGGAGCTGATCTAGCAAGGCTGCTCCCGGTTTATTTAAAGAATTACCGGCTTTTTTAAAAGAAATTTTAATATTTATTATCAACTTCTAGTAAAGGGTATCCCGTGGCGATTTGATCACCTGTGAATTCTGCTACCCAGCCGCTTGGATTATTAAAGAAACGGATGGCGCTAAAATTTGGATTTTCACCCATATCAAACCAATGCTTTGTTCCGGCCGGAACGCTTATCCAGTCATTTTGTTCACATAAAACCTGTAATACTTCATCATTTATGTGTAAACAAAACAAACCGCGGCCCTCTACAAAAAAACGTACTTCGTTTTCTGCATGGATATGTTCAGCTAAAAATTTTTGGCGTAAAGCAATTCGATCGGGATGTTCTGGTGTAACCCGAATAGCATCTACTACGGGGTAATCGCCTTTGGTTTGTGTTGCCGTTATCTCCCGGCTGTAGGCCGCCAAGATTTCAGTAGAACTTGCATCTTTGCCTAGATCTACCTTGGCAGACCAACGTTCAAACCCGATTCCTCTTTCCGCTAGGTAGTTTTTTATTTCGTCTGGCGCCGCACTTTTAAAAATTGGCCGGTTTGCGGTTTTACTTGTGGCGCAATGGCGGAAGATGGTGAGATAGCTCATGGTGCTCCCCTGGTTTATTGCTTTGCTGCAGTTTAGAAAGGGGTTTGCAGTTTTCTTGCATTGAGTGGCATGGCAGGGTTAACCCTTGTGGGGGTGGGGCCAGGTGATCCAAATCTTTTAACAGTGGCTGCTGTGCGCGCTATTGAAGCAGCAACTGTTGTGGCTTATCCGGTTGCGCAGCAAGGGGCAGAGGGTATGGCAGCTCGAATTGCGAGCCCATGGCTAAAAAATCAACAAAGCCATCGGCCTCTTTTGTTTCCGATGGTGGCAGCAGCGGAGCCGCGGCAAATGGCGTGGCGTTACGCCGCAGATGAGTTATCAGCGTTAGTAGCAACTGGTGAACAGGTGGTGCTGCTTTGCGAAGGGGACGCTTCATTATTTGCTAGTTGTTCTTATGTGTTGCTTGATTTGGCAGAGCGTTATCCAAACTGCCCCACAGCCGTTATTCCAGGCATAACGGCTGTAGCAGCAGCTGCAGCAGCTGCTGCTAAAAGCTTGGGGATGGCATGGCCTCTGGCTTTGCAGCAGGAGGGGTTATTAATTAAATCCACACCGAACAATGTTGAAGAGATGGAGATATTGCTTGATCAAGCAAAGGCCTCTGGCACGGTGCTTGCATTATTAAAACTTGGCCAGCGCTGGATTTGGTTGCAACCTTTGCTGGAGGTTCGCGGGCTATTAAATACAAGTTTATTTGCCCAGAGGGTGGGTTGGCCTGATCAGTTGCTGGCAACTGCTGATCAAGTGCCAGCGGCAGAAAAACCGTATTTCTCCTTGTTATTAATTCGCCAAAGCTGGCCTGAGGTGCTCCCTTGACTGCAATTAATTGGTTCTCACTACTGCATCCGGTATTGATGATCCTGTTTGTTTATCCGGTGGTGGGGGCAACTATCAGGCTTGGTTTATTGGTGCGAGAGCGGCGTTTAGGGATCACAAACCAGTTGGCGGCGGTGCCTGTTGAACATTCAGACCATGGCCGCTGGCTCACTGTTGCAGTGGTTTTCACTGTATTGATTGCTTTTGTTTATTCCTTTCTAAAATATTGGTTTGAACCGGCAGAACCATTTACTGGTGGCGTGCTGCGCTTAGCACTTCTATTGCTTGTGGCAGCTGGCAGCTTCATTGCTGTTGTTGCATTATCGGTTGTAAAAAAGCCGGCTTTAAGGGCAATTTTTGCGCTTCTTTGCTGGGCTGGTTTACTTGGGCTAGGTAGCGAACCTGAAATTTGGCGAGTTAGTGATAACCCATTAAATGCTTATTTTTGGAGTTCTCACTATTGGATCGGTGTATTGCTTACGGGCTTATTGCTTTTTTCACTGGCGGCAAGGCCTGAAATTCAAAATTCAATTCGAATGCGGCGTTTGCATGTAACAAGCAATGTGTTGGTGGCTTTGTTGTTAGCAGTGGCTGCTATTACCGGCACTAGAAATTTGCTTTGGTAACCACAGTAGCCGGCTGATTAAGGCAGAAAATGCTTGCCACTCTGGCGGTGCTTGCCGATTAGGCCAGGCGCCAGCTCTGCCGAATAACCAACGTTTCAATTCAATTATTTCAACAATTTCACTCTTTTCCCATTGCACCTTCAGCTTTGGCCCTGGTGCTAGAAATAACTCTTCTACTGCAATTGCTTGCAGTGAAATACCATTAAGTGAAGCGGGATCCAGCAAAAGTTTCCATTTAGCGCCAATTGGCCATGGCTTTTGGCAACTTAATTCCGCCCCTTTTTCACTTATTGCAACAGTCTCTATATTTTGTTTGCGGCCGGCAGTATTAATTAGCCAGCCTTTAAGGTTTAGTTGCAACCAAGGGGTTGGATCCGGGCAGGGGCGATCCCAGCAAACTCTCAATGCTACAAATAAAGCGAGCATATTTAGGCCAGCCCATAACAAGGCTAAGCCAAGCCCTGAATCAATCTGGCCCCGGCTAATGCTTGTAATTATTGAACTCAAGTTGAGCATATTCAACAAAATTAATGCCAGCAAAGGTAGAGCTAATACCAATGAAATGCTCCCCCGTTTGCGAATCCTATGTTTTGGTGTAATGCGAAAAGGTAATACCTTGCCCCATAGGCTCATTAACACCGTGCTGGCAAGCGGAATCGCAAGCGCCCAACCGTGTAATTCTGCCAGCAGCGCATGGCGACTACCGCGATTTAGCCAACCCACGCTAAAAAGTAAGCAAAGCCAAAGGGGTAATAGTTTATTAATTAGTGCATCTGTAGTGAATTGCACCGGCACCACCCCAAGCAAGCCAAAACTGAGGGGCATCAACAGCAACAACAGCCTTGGCACTGTGTTGAACCAATGCAAAGCACCCTCTAAAAAAACAAAGCGCTGTTGCCAGCTCAATCCTGATACCCGCAACGGACCTTGGGGTAATCGCAAAGCTTGAAGAGTGCCTGCTGCCCAGCGTTGTCGTTGTCGCACAAAATCCAGCATCGTTTCTGCGGCAAGCCCAGCGCTTAGCTTTTCTGCGTTGTAAACAACGCGCCAACCCTTAGCAGCGATGGCAGTGCCGGTAACAAAATCTTCCGAAATTGCAGTTTCAACAAAACCACCAACTTCATCTAGAGCACTGCGGCGCACTACAAATGAAGTACCAGCACACACCACTGCGTCCCAAGCACTTCGCACCGGCTCAATCCAGCGATAAAAACTTTCTTCATCAGGCAGCAGCCAACGCTCCATACCTAAGTTGCGCATCACTGGATCGGCATTTAAAAAACTTTGTGGTGTTTGCACTAACCCCACATCTGCTGGCAGCAATAAGCCAATGCAGCGATTCAAAAAATGTTGTTGCGGCACAAAATCGGCATCAAATACCGCCACTAGTTCAGCTTTTGCAACAGCAAGGCCGGAATTGAGATTGCCTGCCTTGGCATTCACACGTTCAATGCGATGTTTGTAATTGCAGCCGTATTTAAGGGCTAATTCTTCCACCTCAATCCGTCCTGAATCATCGAGAAGCCAAATTGTGCGATTTAAATAATTCATATCGCAGCAACCCTGTAGGCAGCGTTCAAGCACTGGTAATGGTTCGCCGCAGGTGGGGATCAACACATCCACCCAAGGGCGCCACATACTTTTTTGCCATTGCTTTTCGGCTTGGTTTGCAGCCGCAAAACCATCGTTGTAGTTGCGCCAGGAAAGCAGAATTGGTATTAAGCCGCTTATTAACAACCAAGCTTCTGCCGCAAGCAATAAAAAGCTCAAAGCCGCAGCTATCGGGGTGCTGAGGTTGAGGCTTTCAGTGAAGCGCCAGTGAAGATATCTCACGCTTAGCAACGCCAAAAGCAACATCAAGCTGCGACGCATCCAAATGGGACGGCTGGCTTCAGGCCGCCTGCTTAACCACAAAGGCCAAATCAGTAAAAGCCAAACAAATGCAGTCACTTGGGGGTAGTTGTTTTAGTTACAACTGCTTTTGCGCTTCTTCTAACAACGATTGGGTTGCTTCTGCTGTGGCGGCCCGCATTAAGGCATGGCGTAGTTGGGGGGCACCAGGAAAACCTATGCAGGTCCAACTTAAATGTTTTCGGGCAATCATTAAGCCGTGTTCCCCTTTCTCAGCAAGCAACATCTGCAGGTGATCACGGGCAAGAGTTAGGCGTTCATAGCTTGTGGGTTCACCAGGATCAGGGGCACCGTTCAACACGGCCTGCAGCCTTCCCACCAGCCAGGGGGCGCCCATGCTGGCGCGACCCACCATTACCCCAGCAGCACCAGTAATTGCGAGGCAATTCAGGGCATCATTTGGGCTTGTGATATCGCCGTTGGCTATTACTGGTATTCGCAATTGTTGCCGTACTGCAGCGATCGCATGCCAATCGGCTCTGCCTTTAAAACCTTGCTCCCGGGTGCGGCCGTGTAAACAAAGCCGCTGGGCTCCTGCTTCTTGCAGCATCAAGGCAAAGCCCAGTGGGTTGGCAGAGCTATTGCACCAACCCAATCTGGTTTTTACAGTTACCGGCAGTTTCACTGCATTTGCCACGCTTTCTACAATTTTGGCCGCTAGATCAGGGCTGCGAATCAAGGCGCTGCCGCCTCCTTTACGGGCGATTTTGCGCACCGGGCAGCCCATATTGATATCGATCAGCACCGCACCACTTGCTTCCGCCCGACGAGCAGCCTCCGCTAAGGCAGTGGGGCGATGATCAAATAACTGCACCGCTACGGGGCCAATCTCATCGGCTAATTCCTCTACCTTGTAACGCCCGAAACCCAATTCAAGGCTGGTGGCATTCACCATCTCGGTGAAAAGCAATGCATCCGGCGCCCAACGACGCACCAACTGCCGAAAACAACGATCGCTCACCCCCGATAGAGGTGATTGCAACACCAGCGGAGGCTCTTTCTTGAAAAGTTTGATTGATTTGGTGGATGAAATTTTTAATGTTGCTGAGTTGTTTGAATTATTAAGCATTTTTTATTGCCACGATTTTAGTTTCACTTAGTAGCTTTTTATTGCTGAACCAAGGGTGATAATACCCCCATAACTTAATCTATAGAGAAGAATGCACACAGTTATCAAATTGCTATGAAAGATGAGTTGCTCTGGCAGATTCTTGATGGGGCGATTGAGGATCACATCGTTTGTGAATTGATTTGGGAGCGTTTGGGTTATCTGCAAGCAGCGGATCTGGTTTGGCAAGCCGGTCCCTCAACTCCTCCGGAATGGAGCAAGGCCTATCCGATCGCGCCGGATTTCATTGCAGATCGTGCCCCAACAGTGATGCTTACCAGATCAATACCAACTGCATATAAGCAATTGTTAAAAGAGGAGCTTGGATTTAAGGGATATCAAATAAATCAGTTGGTGCCGCGCCTAACCCGACGAGCGACCGCCGTAAGTTGGTTGCTGGCATGGCGTAAAACAAAAGATGGGCCTGTAGGGTCAATAAATAAGTAAATAAGAGGACAACAGCCGTGGCTCTACCGGTGGTAGCAATCATCGGGCGTCCAAATGTGGGTAAATCCACCCTGGTAAATCGGCTCTGCCGCAGCCGTGACGCCATTGTTCATGATCAGCCTGGGGTAACTCGCGATCGCACCTATCAGGAAGGTTTTTGGGGTGATCGCACTTTTAAAGTGGTGGATACAGGCGGACTTGTATTTAACGACGACAGCGAATTTTTACCAGAAATCCGCGAACAAGCAAAACTAGCGATGGCAGAAGCTGCTGTGGCTGTAGTTATCGTTGATGGCCAATACGGCATTACAGCTGCTGATGAAACCATCGCTGAATGGTTGCGCCATCAGAATTGCCCAGTGTTGCTTGCGGTAAATAAATGTGAGTCGCCAGATCAAGGCTTAGCAATGGCGGCTGAATTTTGGACTCTCGGCCTTGGTGAGCCCTATCCGGTTTCCGCCATTCATGGCGCCGGTACTGGCGAATTACTAGACAAAGTAATTACCTTTCTGCCCTCTACCCCTGAGCAAGAAGGCCTTGAAGAACCGATTCAAATGGCCATCATCGGTAGACCAAATGTTGGTAAAAGCAGCATTCTGAATTCTATTTGCGGCGAAAATCGAGCAATTGTGAGCCCAATTCGCGGCACCACCCGCGACACCATCGATACAACGATTGAAAGGGAGGGGAAAACTTGGAAATTGCTTGATACCGCAGGTATTCGCCGTCGCCGCAGCGTTACCTATGGCCCCGAATTCTTTGGCATCAACCGCAGTTTCAAGGCGATCGATCGCAGTGATGTGTGCGTTCTAGTGATCGATGCGGAGGAGGGGGTAACAGAGCAGGATCAACGCCTAGCCGGCCGCATAGAAGAAGATGGCCGCGCTTGCGTGGTGGCAGTTAACAAATGGGACTTGATTTCAAAAGACAGCCACACCCTTCCTGCCATGGAGAAGGAGCTGCGCTCAAAGCTTTACTTCCTTGAATGGTCTCCCATGCTGTTTATTTCAGCCCTTACTGGCCAGAGGGTAGAACGTATTTTTCCCCTAGCAGCACTTGCGGTGGAACAGCATCGGCGCCGAGTGAGCACCTCAGTTGTGAATGAAGTGCTCCAGGAGGCCCTCAGCTGGCGCACCCCCCCCACCACCCGGGGTGGCCGTCAAGGCAAGGTCTACTACGGCACCCAGGTGGCGGTTCGTCCGCCAAGTTTCACTCTTTTTGTGAACGATCCCAAGTTGTTTGGTGATACTTATCGCCGTTATGTGGAACGCCAGATTCGAGAGGGTCTCGGTTTTGAAGGATCTCCCCTGCGCTTGTTTTGGCGTGGAAAGCAGCAACGGGATGCAGAACGGGATCAATCAAAAGCAGCTGAGCGTTGATGGACTGGCTGCGACAGCTACCGATTGGTCAATATGTTGCTGGCAGCGGTTGGTTGCGACAGCTGGATCCTCGTTTGAAGTTTCTCTGGAGTTTGGCTTTTCTACTTACGCCAATTTTGGCTGGTCCTTTATGGCGGCTCGCCCTCGTGGCTTTGCTGCTGTTGTTAACTTTTTGCAGCGGCATTGCCTGGCGGATTTGGCAGCGCAGCTTGCCCACCTTGCTGGCTCTTTGCGTTGCGATTGCTTTATTAGCAGCGCTCTTACCCAGCGGCCCTGAACGGCCATTACCACTGCAGAGCCCCCCAGAAAACTCCCTGCTGCCGCCGCCACCGGCCTGGGTGCTATTGCAGGTGGGCCCCCTAAAAGTAACGAAACGTTCGGCTGAATTGGGCTTAAACACTGGCACCTTGCTTTTTACCTTGATGCACAGCGCCAATCTGCTGCTGGTAAGCACGGCCCCAGAGGAGCTGGCTTGGGGTATGAGCGCCTTGATGCAACCTTTGGAGCGCTTTGGGGTGCCTGTCCAGAAACTTGGCTTCCAACTGCTGTTAGCCCTGCGCTTTGTGCCGCTTGTGCAAGAGGAATTACAAAATCTTCTGCGTGGCTTGGCCACCCGCGCCTTAAATCTGCGCCAACTTGGCTGGAAACAACTGCTGGCTTTGGTTTTAGCAGTGGCTGAAAGATTGCTAGCCAATATTTTGTTGAGGGCAGAGCAAGGAGCAGACGCCCTGATGGCCCGCAGCGAGCTTTGGCGTTCACCAAGCGCATTAAGGGTGCCCCGTGTTCCCTTGATCTGGTTGGATGGATTGTGCCTTTCGGCTTTGCTGATGCTTCTGGCGCTGCGAATGCGTTTTGGCGGCTTCTAACGATCTTCTTAAGGAGTAACCCCAGTGAGCGCTGAACGTTATTTAAACCATCCCACTTTTGGTTTGTTATATCGAGTGTGCCCTGCTGGTGAAGCCCAGGAAGTGTATGCAACCCTTTATGCGCAGCGCATGTTCTTCCGGGTTAGCCATCACGCCCGTGGTGCAAATTTTGAATCGATGCCACTGTTAGACGCACGCTATTTGGCGGAGCAAAATTTATTAAAAGAGCGCCGCAATCGTTCGGTAGATCTGCCTTTATGGCAGAAATTATTTGAACAAACTTTTATATAAACCGTGGAGTTATTGCAGCAGCGTTACCGGAGCTTGCGCCAGCAATTGCCAGCTTCTGTGCAACTGCTGGCGGTGAGCAAAGGGCAATTAGCAGCTGATGTAAGGCTTTTGTATGAAATGGGCCAGCGTAGTTTTGGCGAAAGCCGTTTGCAGGAAGCTCAAGCCAAGCAAGAACTGCTCGCTGATCTAATTAATCTTGATTGGCATTTTATTGGGAAATTACAAAACAATAAAGTGCGTGCTGTCTTACTTCGTTTTAGTACTCTTCACAGCGTTGAAAGTAGCGAGCTGGCAAAACGAATTAGCCGTATTGCCATAGAAGAAGGTCTTACACCTCAGCTTTATGCCCAGGTTCAATTACGCCAAGATTTAAATAAAGGTGGATTTCAGCTCTTGTCTTTGCGTCAGCAATGGCCTGAACTTAAAAAACTGCCTGGTGTTTGCTGGAAAGGGGTGATGTTGATTCCACCGCAGGGTTTAGGCAACCGGGAGCTAGATCAAGTTTTTAAAGAGGGGGCCAGCCTTGCAAAAGAACTTGGATTACCTGGTTGTTCTATGGGCATGAGCACCGATTGGCCCCTAGCTGTGGCTGCAGGCAGCACGCTGGTGCGAGTGGGCAGTGGCCTGTTCAGCGCCCATATTTGAACCTCAAAACGTAACCAAGAGCTTGCAACTGCAGCCAAGGGGCGCTATTTAAGAGCATCACGTCCTATGGGGTTTAGACGGTGTCGTTGTTCTCGCGCCTGAAATCGGTTGTTACAGGAGACGACTACCTGGATTCCGATTACGACGACGATCTTGAATACGATGAGTCTGTGGATTCAGCTGAACCAGCCCCAAGAGGTGGTTCTTTATCAATGGCTAATCAATTTGATCTAGGAGATAGCTTCATCGGCTCCAATGTGATTGGTATGCCTGGGATCTCCTCCAGTGCAGCGGAGGTGATGGTGATGGAGCCGCGCAGTTTTGATGAGATGCCCAAAGCGATTCAAGCTTTGCGTGAGCGCAAAACAATCATCATCAATCTCACGATGATGGAGCCAGATCAAGCCCAAAGGGCGGTTGATTTTGTTGCCGGTGGCACCTTTGCCATAGACGGCCATCAGGAACGGGTTGGTGAAAGTATCTTTTTGTTTGCACCTAGCTGTGTAACCGTTACCAGCGCCAGCACCGAGGAATCAGCTTCCCCAAGCGTGATCTCCCGCGATTCAAGCTTGGAGCAGCCCGCAGCCCCAAGTCCCGCCTGGGGTCGCTCGGATGCCCTCAACGGCTGAGCTTTTCCCTTACCTTTCCGGCTCAAGCCCTCAGCTGGGAATAATTGGATTAGGGCAGATGGCCCAAGCTTTATTGCGTCCGCTGCTTGAGCAAGATTTACTTAAACGCGAACAGGTGGTGGCCTGTGTGGCCAATCACGCTTCTGCACAGAACTTGCAGCAGAAATATCAAATTGAAGTGGGCCTTGATCCAGCCCCGTGCCTTAAAACTCCATTTCTTTTGCTAGCGATTAAGCCTCAGCAGCTTGAGCTTTTTTTGCAGCATTCAGTCCACAGCCTTGAACTTTCTACGCCGCAGCCTTTATTGATATCGGTGCTGGCTGGGGTAAAGCTAGAGCGTTTGCAGAAGGCTTTTCCTAATCATTCAGTGGTGCGGGCAGTGCCAAATACGCCTGCTCTAGTGCAAGAGGGCCTAATTGGGCTTTCCTATGGAGCTGGTGTAACCGATATTCAGCGTTCACAGGTTTCAGCTCTTTTTAAACCGCTAGGGCAGGTATTCGAGTTGCCTGAAAGCCAACTGGATGCTTTTTTAGCTCTGGCTGCATCGGGACCAGCATTTGCAGCTTTAGTGGTGGAAGGCTTAGCTGATGGTGGGGTGGCCGCTGGCTTGCCAAGGCAATTAGCGCTTGATTTAGCTGCAAAAATGTTGAGAGGATCGGCTGTGTTAATTGAAAAACAGGGCCTACATCCAGCCCAACTAAAAGACATGGTTAGCAGCCCTGGGGGAACCACCATTGCGGGCCTAAGGGAACTTGAGCGCTGCGGTTTGCGTTCTGCCCTTATGGAGGCAGTGGTTAAGGCTGCAGAGCGGAGTCGTCAGTTGGGGTAGGCGCCCGGCTGCCGATGCACGGTTCGGTGCCGGCAAGCAAGCGTTTGATATTGCTGCGATGCCGCCAAATCACCATTGCAGCGGTAAGAAAACCAAGCCCCATATACGTGGGGGTATTGCCGTAGCCCGCTGCCCAAAGCAACAGTGGTAATCCAAGCGCTGCAATCACACTTGATAAAGACACAATTCGGCTGCAGCTAAGCACTAAAAGGAAAATTCCAAAACAAGCAAAACCCACAGAAGGCACCAGCCCCAGCAACATGCCAAGGCCTGTTGCCACAGCTTTCCCCCCTTTACCCTTGAGCCAGATGGGCCAGATGTGTCCAGCAAGGGCAAGTACACCTGCAGCCACCAGCCAGGTGTGGGCATCGCTGCCCATCATTTGTTTTGCCAGCAAAACAGCTGCTGTGCCCTTGAACACATCCACGAGGAACACCAGCAATGCGGCGCTTTTACCAACGTGCCGCAATACGTTTGTGGCGCCGGTGGATCCTGAACCTTGCAAACGGATATCTATGCCAGCAAACCAGCGACCGGCAAGGTAACCGCTTGGGATTGAACCCAGCAGATAAGCCAGCAGAGGTAAAAGGAATTGATTGCTGATTGAATTACTAATCACAGCAAATCCTCTTGATAATTAAATTCTTGAGGATCAGCGGCAAATAACAACCAGAGGGGGAATTGCAAAATTGGTATTGCCACGGTGGCCTCTGCTGCATCCACCACGATGAATGGCAGTTCACCCTTTTCCTCTAAGCGATCAGCCCGTTCCACCAAAGCTTCGTGGCGTTCAAACAGCACTACACCACTATTTGGGCCGAAATCCTCACGGGTGAGGCCAAGGCAATCCTGTAAGCCCCGGCGCCAATCGCCGAGTCGTTCAGGTTCACCTGCCAGCACAAGGGTTTGAAAGCGTTCCCCATAAAGTTCACCAAGAATTGCAATTGCAGCAGCGGCTACGAGCACGTTGCGGTTGCGGCTGCCACCACTGGGTTGGGCTCCCCTACCCCCCTGATCGAGAAACCAGCGTTGTAGCAATTGTCTTGAATTTTCATCAAGGCTGCGGCGCAGTTGCCAGGGCTCCGCATAAAAATCGGGATTTTCATTAAAGCTGGTGAGCCGATCAACTATTAGATCGGCATCGTTGCTGAAAATGCCGATAGCTGTGCTTGGAACAGCTTCTGGCGGCTGGTTAACTGAATTAGGGCTTGCGAAATCAAGGGGAGAAGGTTGAACCGTAAGAGTTTCAGGAATCAACGGCAGTTGTTCCACACTGCGGGCTAGATCCTGAAGTGCACCGGTGAGATAGTCCTGAAAGCCCTTTACTCGGCGGCTCAAGCCATCGGCATTACCAACAAAATGGCTGTTTATCTCTAGTTGCAGCTGGGTTTTTCGGCTTTCCAAAGCGGTAATTTCCGCTTGCAGCTCGATTCGTTTCTGCTGCAGCTCCTGGAGCGCTAATTGCTGCCAAGACTCATCCACAACGTTGAATTTAACTAGGGGCAGTGTGACACCAACTGTAAAAATGTATTCAGGAATACTAAATTTTTTCTGCAATCGAAGGCGGCGTGCTCGGTTCTTGCTTTAAAACCGAAAAGTAATGAGGGGCGTTCTATGGGTGCAGTTGAATCCCTTGCCGTTAAGCGATTGATCCGCAAGCGGCTCAGCCGTGCAGTGGGGGCCCAAGTGGAATTAGTGAGTTTGCAAGCGGCAACTGGCGATGGCAATTTCAACGGTTTTCTCGCCGCCCAGTGCAAACTGGCGCGCTTTTGCTTTACAGCTGGTGGGGAGAGGCTTCAATTGCTTCCCCAATATCAACTTTTCCGCTGGGACCGATCCGTTGCTTGAGTTCACTTTGTAATTGATTAGCACTAAAAAGCATTGGTAAAAAATGAATACTATTTATTTCACGAAAATAAAACAAAACCGGAAAACGAGGCCAAAAAATCTGCCAGTATTGCCATTCCTTATAGGGAAAACGCTTTATTTCAACTGCTGGTGCTCCCCAGCTTCTGCGGGTAACAAGTAAGGCGTCTGCGCTAAATGTTAGTTGCAAGATAGCTGTTTGGATAAACAAAAAAACGCTAAAAATAGCTAGCACTAAACCTGCAGGAAAGTAAATAATGCCAAATAATATTGATATAATTAACATGCCAGTTGCCACCCATGCACGGGGTGAAATTGTAAAATTGCTGCCGTTATTTTCTGTGTTAGCCATTTTACCAAAAAGCTTGTTCAACCAAAGAGTAGTTGGGTAAGCACAACATCTATAATTGCAGTTACCACTAAAATCATTACCACAGCTCCGGTTGTACTAGTGCCCACCTCTTTTGGGCCGCCGCGAGTTGTGAGGCCCCAGCCACAGGAGATGATTGAAATTATTAAGCCAAATACTGTTGCTTTTATCAACATTCCTATTACATCACTTGGTTGCATCCAGCTGCGAACAGAATTCCAGAACACATTTGGGGGGATGCGATAGAGAAGTGTGCTGCTGAATTGCCCAGAGAAAAGACCGACTGCAAAAAACAGCAAGCATTGCACTGGCGACATAACTAATAAAGCCAAAACCCGTGGCACCACTAGGAATTCCACAGGGTCTGTGCGCAACATCGTGATGGCATCGATCTGTTCCGTTACCTTCATGGTGCCAAGGGACGCTGCATAGGCGGTAGCTACCTTCCCTGTAATCAAGGTGGCGGTAAGCAATGGGGCTATCTCCCTTGATAAACCAACTGCCAAAATGCCGCCAACGGTAGAAGCAGCTCCTTGCTTTGTTAACTCTGCAGCAACTTGGATATTAAAAACTGTGCCTGAGGCAAGGCCGGTTATTAAAATAACAAGGAAGCTGCTAGGGCCAGCTTCCATGAGATTGTCTATCAATTCATTTAAATTTATTTTGCCTTTCGCCACAGCAGCTAGGGCTTGTCCACCGATCAAGGCGCTACTGCCAAGCCTTGATAACCAACGGGGTGTTTTCATGGGTTAAGGGCGATTGGATGCGTGCGCCTCGGCCAACGGCGCACTACTAATAAGCCGAGTACAACTAAAACCGCTGGAATTAAACCCATGCAAAGCCGAATTGTGGTGAGTGCCGATGAAGGTAAAAGAATGGAATCAGTGCAAGCTTTGTAGCCACTAAGAGTTAAAACATTCCCTAACACAAATATACTAAGCCCAATGCCAAACTTTTGAATTACTACCATCCAAGCTGTATATAAACCTGCTGGTTTTTCAGGATCCGCATCAATTGCATCTGGTAATAAAGACCAAGGAATCAGAAAAGCGGTTGATCCCCCTAGGCCCACCGCAAGAATTGTGGTCACAAGCAATACAAAATTAAGGCCATTGGAAAAAGAACCCATTGGCGCCACCGCCCCATCTAGGGGTATGAGCAGCATTGCTACCAGGCAGGCCACGATCCATAGCAGGCCGCCGCTGCGCAAGGCTGTAATTCGCCCCCAACGGCTGCTTACCCAGCTCCAAAGTTGTAAACCAAGTAGAGCACTGATCTGAAATGGCACCAGGATCCAGGTGCTCCAATTTGAGGGCAGATGCATCACCACATTGAAATAAAGCAAAGCAACGGTTTGCATCAACTGCAAAGCGCACCAAAGCAATAGATAAAGGCCTAACACTTTTAAGAAGCGACCGTTACGGCTAACACGCAAAAGTTGTTGCTTGATTGGTTCTTTTTTACCGCTTGGTTGCTGGCAATGTTTTGCAAATGGCTTTAAACCCCAGCCACAAGCAAGAGTTCCTACCGCAACTACCAGCCCACCAATCAAGCCCATCTCTAAAAATGCGCCACCGCGCAAACCAGCGCCACCTCCACATTCATTTACTTTTACCCCCACCATTGCCGCAATTACTACTCCGCTTAAGCCGGCCAAAATTGAACCGGTAAAGCGGGCTGCGTTAAGCCGGGTGCGTAGATCGATATCTGGCGTGAGTTCAGCAGCTAAGGCGGAATAGGGCAGATTTACACAGGTATATGCAATTTGTGTACAAGAGGCGATAACAACCAGCACAGCAAATTTGATCCAGATCCCACCGGGGGGGGTCCACCAGCTGGCGGCTACGAAAACTCCAAGTGGTATGGCGCCGTAAAGCAACCAAGGAATCCGTGGACCAAGGGGATGCTTGGTGTGGTCGCTTAGAAATCCAACAAATGGATCATTCAAGCCATCCCAAAGCTTGAGCACCATCAGAACGCTTCCCGCCATCCATGCGGGGAGCCCCACCACGGAGGTGAAAAATACAAAAAGATAGAACCCCATTTGGGTTGCCACCATGCCGGTGCCGGCATCGCCAAGGCCATAACTCCAAAGCAAACGGCGTTCACTGCCAACCGATAGAAGGCTCGGTGTTGAAATTGGCAATTCGCTCAAGCTCGTCAAGCAGGATTATTTGCACATTTGCGCCTATCATGGTGCAGGACCAAAACGGTTAGGAGTGCAGCTCCTGCATGATTCGCGGGCGTAGTTTAGTGGTAAAACCTCAGCCTTCCAAGCTGATGATGCGGGTTCGATTCCCGCCGCCCGCTTGCTTTTCTAGATAAGGGTTCTCAGCACAATCGAGCAAGAAGTCCATAAATGTCAAAATAACTACAACTATAGAATATTTTAAGTTACAAGCTTCTTTACGAGGCGTCACTTTACTACTTGGACTTTTATTGTTTTAAGATATACATTCAATCGCCTTTAAGCTACTGGATTAATGAATCAAGCTCAAACAACAATTTTATGTTCTCTTAATTGGCATCCATCTGGCGAATTAGCACCAGAAGATCTTGAAATTGTGTTAAAGGCACTTGACGGATCTGGTGATTTATGCAAAGAAGAATTTAGCCATCAAGAACTGCAAGCAGCTTAGATTTAATCCAATACTATTAAACTATACCTTAATTTTACCAAGAGCTTGTATGCTCTAGCAGGCTTACGCTCTTGTTTGTCTCCGATGCTATTTAATCTTGCTATTAATACAAAAAGTACGCAATACGCACAAAGCCACATGGTTGAGGGACAAAAAATATTTTTGGGTTGGTTATTTTGTTGATACCTAGATGCTCTAATTGAAGTTGGGTTATCGTCTTGATTTTTTGTACTAGTTTGCAAATCAACCCAACGCCTGGGGCCTGCATCATTACGGATAAGTTGCGCTGCTTTTGCAATTGACCAGTTGCAATTTGAAGCGCAAAAACATCAATGATCTGCACCTTGCTTGTAAGACGCCGCGTTCAGCTCTGATGCAGCCCCAGCGGCGCAAATAAAACAACAGTGCGTTTGGCTTGTAGACCTAAGGCGAGGGCAGTTCTGAGCTTTTAAAGGGATTACGAATCTCAAGGCCTTCAAAATGCTGGCCAACATTGAAATCCTCGCTGTAGAGAACCGAGCAATGGCTTCTGATTGCTGCTTCCAAGATCAAAGCGTCGAACCAGGCCATCTGGTTGGCTGCTGCCAATTCGTGGGCATCAAGCACAAGGGCCGTATCGGTTGGCACAACTTCGAAATTCGCAAGCGCCTCCAGGGCTTTACCAGCTTCCGAGGTGGAGATGGAAGGTTGTAATTTGCGGGCCATCACGGCTCGCAATTCAATAAGTACCTGGGTGCTAATAACAATCTCATCGTCTTGGGCTAATTGGCGTAGCCAATTCTTGGTGAATTGCCCTTTTTGGGCCTCCCGTTGATCCAGGCGATAGACCCAAAGGTTGGTGTCAACAAACACTCGCATGTTCAGCCCAGGCTGCGCCCGTGGAGCGACTCCCGGCTCCATGGGGCCTGGCTGGCGCTACTGGAGCGATCAGCAACCGCATCAAAGGCATCAAGAGCCTGGATCCGTCTGGAGCGGGCATCGACGTAGCGGCTGAGGTAATCACGCACCAATGCGTTCACTGAGGTTTTCTCCCGCAGCGCTGCTTCCCGCGCCTTCCGCAAAAGGGTGTCATCGAGGCTGAGGGTGAGGTTTGCCATCGCCATGGTCTTGAGCGCAGGCTGATCCTAGCAATAAAATCAGTGCTACACATAACCCGTGCTTACGAGCTGACAATTACAGGCCCTGAGGAATGGAACATTCAAAGCTTTCTCACCGGCCATACCCAAACGTGTGATGTAAATCCCATTAGTTCAACCGATAATACTGAACTTTTTAGCGTGCGTAAGCGCCCCCAGGGTTTTTAACGCTGTAAACTATTACTCTAAAATGATTAATTAGTTTTACACAATTATTCAAACTAAAATCGGCCCAAACAAGCACTCTCGGTTGTCTGGCAGCTATGCCCACTACATCGAGCTTCTTCCCCAGGCTCAGAAGGCGTAACGAAGGCTCATGATCACCCCTTGGGTCTGCAGATCGGCGCTCGTGCCACCGATAGGAATGTTGAACGTGCCGGCTGGGCGCACCACTAGGGCCTGACCACTGCCCGTTGTCACACGGCCTAGATCGGTGAAGCGGTAGGCGAGGTCGAGGTCGAGTCGATTGTTCACGGGCACACTGATGCCGGCGGTGAGCAGGTAGGCCATATCGATGGAGCTGCCGCCCGGCACGTTGGTGATGGCCGTGGCCGAAAGACCGGGAAACTGAAAATGGAGGGAGTCGATGCGGTTGCGGGCCACCCCGAGGCCGGCGCCGAGGAAGGGGCGCAGCTTGCCCACCTTGGGCAGATCCACATATGCCACGCCGAATCCCGCCACCGACGACACTGCTCCGCTAACCGGCTGATTCCGCCCAGCCGCGCCAAGGAAGTTGCTCTGGCCGCTGAAGTCGAGGTCGGGGCGCCAGCTCAGCAGCGCCTCAGCACGGATCCAGCGATTGAAGCGATAGCCCAGGGCGCCATCCATCACCACCGCCGGATCAAAGTTGCCCGTGGCTCCGATCGGCTGGCCGTTGTTTCCCGTCCTACAACCAAACAGCGCCTTCGGGCTGGAGCAGTCGTTGTCTCGGAAACCGGTCGCCTCAGGCCAGTCGACGCCAACTCCCAAACGAACGTATGCTCCCGACTCGGATCTGGCGGGGGATTCAGCCTGGGAGGAAACCTGCTCAGCATTGGCTGCCGCGCCCGAAGCGCAGACAAGCGCCAAGGTGAGCCTCAAACCGCGGTGCAGCCAAGGGAGCAGAATGCAATTGACGTTCATCGGCGCTGGGCGGTAAGGGTGCCGCAATTAAAGGGAAGGGTAAAAAGATAGATACCTCCACCAAGGCAGTCGCCATCTTGGTTCTGGATTGCCTAGACCCTGGTGGATATCTGTTATGGCAGCTACAACGGTGCAGTTGCAACAGCAATTGCTAATGGTTGGCAAATATTCACTGGCTCGCTGGTTTTGTTTGCCAATTGGCGCCCTCCTTGCCTTGGGGCTAGCCAATGAAAGCCCTCCCCCTTTGATCCCATCCAACACTCCAGTTGCTGACCTTGGCACTAACACCAAGCTTCCCGCCCATCTGGAGGAAAACTTTCGTGTTCTACCTTCTCCACCACCACCAATAGGGTGGATGGCTTTAAAAAAACAGCCTGGAGCCACGGCTCTGTTGTTTTATCCCCTCGATCAACCAGCTCTGGATATCAGTGCTTTTAAGTGGCGTTATTCAGAAAGCCGCAAAGGTTGGCGCATGCATGCTGGGCTTGATCTGATGGCACCGGAGGGTGAGGCGGTTAGGCCTGCTAAAAAAGGCCGAGTGGTTTTAGTAGACATAATTTCCGGCTATGGCATCACCGTAGTGGTGGCCCATGGCGAGCTAAATCAAAGTTTGTATGCCCATCTATCGGCGGTTGATGTGAAACCTGGTGATCAGGTTGAGCCCAGTTCCCTATTGGGGCGGGTGGGGCAAACGGGCGTAGCAAGCGGCCCCCATTTGCATTTCGAATGGCGTGAACGCCAAGGCAATGGCTGGGTTGCCCTTGATCCCATGCCGATGATGATTCCCCAATAGGAGGGAAGCAGTGGTTTCAACGCTCTGCTTGCTTGAGCAATGGTGTGTTGATCGCGCCGCTGCTGGCCAGAAAATATTGGGCTTGTGTGCCCCGCCGGGTAGTGGCAAAAGTTGGTTGGCATGCCAATTGCAATCCAGGCTGGATGTGGCTTGCCTCTCCCTAGACGATCTTTATTGGCCCCAGCCGCAATTACAGCAGTATCAACGCGGTTTGCCCGGCAGCCACGATTTACCACTACTAAAGCAAGTGTTGGCTGATTTTCGCCAGCATGGCAAGGCGATGGCCCCTTGTTTTGTTAAGGGATTAGCTGCTGGTGCTGGTGATCGCCAAGGCCAACGCCTTTTGGTTGGGGATTTGCTATTGCTGGAGGGTTGGTGCGTGGGAGCAAGAGGTGTGCCAAAGCTTCAGCCATATCAGGCCATTTGGCAGCAGCTTGATGGCCTTTTATTGCTGCGTCCCCCCAGTTATGGGCGGGTGATGCGCTGGCGGTTGCAGGCGGAGGCTAAACAGCGCCAGCAGGGGGGTGGCGCCTTAACAGCCAAGCAGGTGGCAGCCATGGTGCTGGCTTTTTATGGCCATCTACCGGCAGAAAAATGTTTTGCACCGTTGTGGCAACAACCCCAATTACCAACCTGGCAGCTAAAGCTCAACCACCAAAGGCAACCGCTTGGGCCAATTGAAGTTGTTTATTAGGTCCAGTTGCCACCAAAATCGTCGTCGAAGCCTTCGTCTGGCATGAATTCATTCCAGCCAGGACTGGCTTGATCCATCAAGCCGAACTGGGCATCCACTGCATCGGTGGCGGTGTTGCCGGTGGGACGGGTATCGCAGGTGATGCTGCCATCACTGGCAGTGCTGCAGTTGTCGAATACAACTCCCGCCTGAACTGGTGAAATCAGCAAGGCAACACCGATGATGGATGCACCCAACTTGTTGTTCAACACGCCGATGTATACCGATTGGACCGCCGTTATTCTGCTGCTTCTCACAGCTGCTCCCCTTGCTGTGGTAGTAGCTACTGCTGCTTTTTTCATTTGGCGCCAAAAGCGAGCGAAGCTTTAATTTAAAACAACCCCACAACTTTGAATTGTGCCAGCCATTTTTTTGGGTTATTTTTCAGCTCTTCTAGTAAATCTGAAGGGCTAAGTGTGCTGCCAGGTGGCACCCAGCCGTTGCTAGCTGCCCAGCTACCAATAAGTTGATCTGCTGAGCCCCCCTCACTTTTCCAGGTAGCTAACCCCGGAGCTTGTTGTCCTTTAGACAATTTTTGGCCCTGTTCATCATGAAGTAACGGCACATGCCAATACTTCGGTGGATCTTGTTGCAGCAGTTGAATCAGTGCCACTTGCGGCCCCGTTGAAACCCAGAGGTCTGTTCCTCTAACAACACTATTTATACCCATCCACAATTCATCAACGGCGGTGGCTAGGTGATAAGCCAAATACCCATCGGCGCGCCTTAGCACCACATCTCCCACTTCAGTTGCACCATTCAGCTGGCAGGTTTCAGCACCTAATTCTTGCCAATTCAAAACTTTTGCCTCTAAACGAAACCTCCAGCTAGGCAGCTTTCCTTGCACTTCCCCCCAGCTGTGGCGTTTATTAAGGCAAGTACCTGGATAAATAGGCCAAGCCCCGTGGGGAGCGGAAAGGTGGGCAAGCATGCGCCTGCTACACCTACATGGGTAAACCAAATCTGTGCGCCTCAGAGCTGAAAGCACACTGGAATAAAGCCCTCTTCTCTCACTTTGGCGCCATATGGGGGGATCCCAATCGAGGCCAAGCCAGGCCAGATCTGCAAAAATCTGTGCTTCGGCGCCGGATTGAATGCGCGGCGTGTCTAGATCATCTATACGAATGAACCATTCGCCCCCTTGCAAGCGGCTAAACAACCAAGACAGCAACGCTGTGTGCAAATTGCCCAAATGGAGTGGGCCGCTGGGGGTGGGGGCAAATCTGCCCCGTTGATGCTTTTGCCTAGATGCCTTGGCGCTTAAAAGCTCCCCCCTCAAATGAGCGGGGAGCGCTTCTAGCAAATTGATCAGCCTTGAACCCGCTCTTTAAATAATTTGCCAGCAGTGAAAGCAGGCACCTTCTTGGCAGGGATAGCGATTTTTTCACCGGTTTTTGGGTTCAACCCCTGGCGAGCAGAGCGTTCCCTTGATTCAAAGGAACCAAAACCAAGGATGGAAACTTTTTTGCCTTCAACTACGGAATCAACAATGGTTTCGATTGCCGCATCGATTACCTGAGAAACATCGGTTTTGGTGAGCTCAGTGCGGGCAGCTACCAAATTAACAAGATCAGCTTTGTTCATAACGATGTAGTTGAAATGCTCTTGTTGAGAGTGGAACTCCGCAATCGTATTGAGCTATCAACCAGTGCGCAACCTTAATTTCCAGCATTCGCAGTGGTTCTCAGCTGCAGCGCCTGGGCCCCTTGCTCAATAAGTTTGCTGCCGCGAAGGGTCCCAAGCCCTGCGGCGCAAGCGATTTGAGCCGGTGAGCCCTGTGGTAACCAGGCTTCTAATTGTTGAACACTGCGTTGCAATCTGGGCCAGTGGAAATTGTTATTACTGCCGCGAAGCACTACCCCTCCACCCACAGCAGGCCAAAGCAAGCGCCCGCAGAACAACACATCGTTAGTGCCTTGGCTCCAGTGCAGCGAGCAGGAACCAGGGCTTGGGCCAGGAGTCCAGAGCAAATTCAAGCCAGGCTCGATGCTGTGATTGCGGCTGAAGCAAAAGCGCTGTTGCAATGTTGGCAATAAATAAGCCTCCTGTTCCTGCAGCAGCACCGGCCAGCCCAAAAACTCTTGCCAGCGTTGGCACTGGCCATGACCTCCACGGTGGGTAAGCAGGATCAAGCCGGGGGGTTGGGCTTGTAAAAAAGCTTTATTGGCATCATTCAGCAATGGAACATCCACAAGCACCGAACATCCCAAGGCGCTTTGTAGTAGCCAGGCACTGCCTCCTGCGCTATCTCGGCTTGGCGGAAACACCCACAAGTTGTTTCTAAGTTCGCATATCCCCATAAAAAGAAACTAAATCCTGATGCAGCTAATGTGAATTTGAAACAGAGGTTTGATGGCTTACGGAATCGGCAGGCCGTGGCCTCTCGGCAGTAGCAAAACTGAAGCAGGTGTCAATTTTGTGGTAGCTGCGCCGCAGGCCACCAAGGTGGAATTATTGTTATTTGAAAATGGCAATTCTCCTAAACCTTATAATGTATTAACACTTGATGCCAACCATCGCAGCGGTGATTATTGGCATGTGGAAGTAGAGGGATTGGGGTTTGGCTGTTGTTATGGATATCGAGTGTTTGGTCCTAAATTGTCCTCTGGCCATGGATTTAATCCTGCAAAAGTGCTTTTAGATCCCTGCGCTCGGGCGATTACTGGTTGGGATGTTTACAAGAGAGAATTTGCAACTGGCGATCAACTAAATATGGCTAATTGTTTGAAAGCGGTTGTAACTGAACGCGAGCGGTTTAATTTTCAGCGCTTTCCAAGACCCCGTCACCCTTGGCGCCAATCTGTTATTTACGAACTGCACCCCAGCGGTTTTACGAAAGCCGAAAATAGCCCTGCTGGCACTAATCATCGTGGCAGTTTTCTTGGTTTAATTGAAAGTATTCCTTATCTATTAGGCCTTGGCATCACAACAGTGGAGTTGTTGCCACCGATGGCTTTTGATCCCCATGATGCCCCCGCTGGCCGTTTGAATTATTGGGGCTACAGCCCATTGAGTTGGTTTGCGCCGCATTATGACTACATTTCAGGCGATGATCCACAAGCAGGTCGCCATCAGGTGAGGGCGCTTGTGGAGGCTTGCCATGCTGCGGGCCTTGAAGTGATCGTGGATGTTGTTTATAACCACACCACAGAAGGTGGTGATAAGGGCCCCACCTTGAGTTGGCGTGGTTTTGCCGATCAAACCTATTACCTTCAATCGGAAACTGGTAGTTATCAAGATGTTTCTGGCTGTGGTAACAGTATTGGTGCCAATCGCCCCCTAGTGCGCCAGTTGATCTTGGAATCAATGCGCTGCTGGGCATTGGAATTAGGGGTAGATGGTTTCCGCTTTGATCTTGGTGCCGCCCTAACCCGTGGGGAAAATCTCACCCCCCTTGATCATCCCCCTTTATTTGAAGAAATGGAGGCGGATCCTGAACTCGCCGATTTGAAATTAGTGGGGGAGCCTTGGGATTGCGGCGGTTTATATCGCCTTGGTGATTTTCCTGCCAAAAGGGTTGGCACTTGGAATGGTAAGTATCGGGATGATCTAAGAAGATTTTGGAAAGGGGATGAAAATACCTCTTGGAATATGGCTGAGCGCTTAAGTGGAAGCCCTGATTTATTCAACGGTAAGGCCGCTCCAGCTGGCAGAAGTATTAATTTCATCACCGCCCATGATGGATTTACATTACATGATTTAGTTAGCTATAATGATAAACACAATTTAGCTAATGGAGAAGATAATCGCGATGGTGATTCCCATAACAACAGCTGGAATCATGGGGTAGAAGGCCCGAGTACAGATCCAGGAATAAGCAACTTGCGCAACCGCCAGGCACGAAATATGCTTACAACTTTGCTACTTTCTCCCGGCGTGCCAATGCTGCTTATGGGCGATGAGCAGAACCGCAGCCAAGGGGGAAATAACAATTGTTGGTGTCAAGATAATCCCTTGGGTTGGATGAATTGGGCGGTTGATACCGAGGCCGAAAGCCTACGTACTTTTGTTAAAAGATTGTTGCGTGTGCGGCAACTATTGCGTGCATTTATTAATCCTGATGTGCCCCTTGAAGAGATCGAGAATACCCAATTCCCCTGGCGGCAATGGCACGGTGTGCAATTAGGAAAACCCGATTGGGCTAGCTGGTCGCATGGGTTTGCCTGGAGTGTGCAAACTGCAGCAGAGGGGCCTCGTTTTTGGTGTGGGATTAATGCTTACTTCAAAGCGTTGCATTTCGATATTCCCAATTCCTCCAGCGGCTGGAAAAGAGTTATCGATACGGCATTACCCGCCGATGAAGATCTACCAGCCGTGCCACAAATCTGGCGACCGCCATCTGCTCCTATGGAAAGCCGCAGCTTGATGTTGTTGGTGGCTGGAGATATTGAGCTAAACCTATAAATTCAAAAAACGCTTAGCTAATTTGAACGCCAATACAACCGAAGCAGCTCCGTAGGAGCTGAATGTGATTACTTGGCCGAGGCTACCGCTGCTGTAAATATCGCGATTCAGCAAAACAAGATCCGCAAGGGAAGCGGCGATGCCCCAAATCAACACCCAAACGCTCACATAAGCCGCTAATTTTATTTTTGGATTCATAGTTGCAAGTACCAATGCACAATTGATAACACCTGGCCAGCAGCACCGTGGCCGCTGAGCAATTCACCAATAAGCGCTGCAGCAAAACCCACCATGGCAGCCCGGCCGTTGAGAAGTTCAACTGCTGCAAGGGCTTTGTTATTCCAGGGGCGCCTGGTGGTGAGCCCCTCACCAAATTTTTCGATCGGTTCGTATTGAAATTGATTTGGCATCACTTTTAAACCTTTTTAATGACAACGCCTCAAAATAGTTGTGTTGCAGCTCTGGGGGGCTTTATGGCGGCATTCAGTTGGCGTGGGTCACTGTTAATACTCGGTTTTTTGCTAGTTGCCCCTCCTTCTCTGGCAAACCTGCCCGGTGACCGGGGCCCAACGCCTGCTCTGCTCAAACCAGGGGCAACGGAATTGGTGTTCAGAAGGGTGCCTGGCCGCCACGCCAGAGGAGATCAACTCTGGTACTTGGAGCTCAAACGTAATGGCGGGGTGGTGGCCCGTTGGCGCGCAGCTAGCGGCGCTCCTGAAAAACAGAAAGCAGACCGCTTTTGGAGCCCGGGCAATGCTGCACCCCTGCCGCCAGGCAGTTATCGCTTAGGGGAGCCGGAAGCTTGGGATAACAGCTACTGGTTGGATTTGCTGCCCAATTTCCCCACCACCCGCAGTGCCCTGGGCATCCACACCTGCCTGCCGGGGGTGGGTTGCATTTGCTTGCCGGATAAAGCCGACACCGATGCCTTGGCTCGCTGGGTGAAGGCTCTCAACCTGAAACAACTCACGGTTTTGAATTAGGCGAGGGATTCCGCTAGAATGGGAATCATTCTTATCTAGCCCTTATGGGGCGGCATTGTTTTTAATGGCTTTTTCCAGTGCTGTGCCAGCTTCCAAGCGATTACCTGTAACTGTGCTTACTGGCTATCTCGGATCCGGTAAAACTACTCTTTTAAACCGCATCCTTACCCATGAGCACGGCTTAAAAGTTGCGGTAATTGTGAATGAATTTGGGGAGGTGGGAATTGATAATCAGCTGGTTATCGATGTTGATGAGGAAATATTTGAAATGAATAATGGTTGCATTTGCTGCACGGTACGGGGCGATTTGATTCGCATTATTGGCAATCTCATGAAGCGCCGGGATCGATTTGATCATTTGGTAATTGAAACCACTGGGTTGGCTGACCCGGCACCTGTTATTCAAACATTTTTTGTAGATGAGGATTTAAAAGATGAATTAAGGCTTGATGCTGTAGTTACATTGGTGGATTTGAAGCACATTTTGCAGCATTGGGAAGCGGAAGAAGTGCAGGAGCAGCTCGCTTTTGCAGATGTGTTGTTGCTTAATAAGTCTGATCTTGTGACAGATGATGAAAGGCTGGATATTGAACAGCGCGTGCGAGCAATTAATCCAATGGCTCGCATGCTTTCCACTTCCAATTCCAACGTTCCTATGGACCAAATCCTTGGAGTTGAAGCATTTGAATTGGAGCGTGCTTTGAGCTTAGATCCTGGATTTTTGGTGGATGAGCACGAGCATGAGCACGATGCGGCCGTTGGTTCAATTGCCTTTGTGGAGGACCGGCCAATGGATCTAGAAAAACTTGGCAATTGGATTTCTGATTTGGTTGCAGAAAGGGGACCTGATCTATTTCGCATGAAAGGTATTATTAATTTGCTAGGAAAAGACGAGCGTTATGTTTTTCAAGCTGTGCACATGTTGATTGATGGTGATTTTGATCGACCTTGGAAAATTGATGAGCGCAGGCGTACTGAATTTGTAATTATTGGCCGCAACTTAGATGAGGAGATGTTGAGAGCTGGTTTTAATTCGTGTGTTGCTTGATCTTCCATGGTTGTAACACCACCACTTGTAGATAAAAGGTTTAGTGGTGAACTGCAGCAGGCCATTACCGCCCTTAGTTGGTCACCTAGTGGAGAATTTTTGGCAATCGCAAGCGCAGGTGGTGAATTACTACTTCTTGATTTTCCTGCCGGTTGTGAGGAGTTGCTGCGCGGTAATAGTGATAAAAGCCTAAGTGCAATTGGCTTCAGCCGCGATTCTTGTTTTTTGATGGCCGTAGGCCAAGCCAGCTGTCTGCTGCTTTGGGAGCTCGGCGGCAGTGGCATCAGGCCCATACCCTTTGATCCAATACCACTGGCCTGCGGTTGGATCGATCAAGCGCTGTGGCAACCGGTTGGATCCCTATTGGCTGTAGGGGCTGGCCGTGAGGTACGCCTTTGGGATAGCTCCACCCGCGGCTGGTTTCCAGGCTGCTTGGATATGGCGGGAACGGTGCAGGGATTGGCCTGGAGCGCCGATGGAATGCAGCTAGCAGCTAGTTGCCACGGAGAGCTTGTTATTTGGAAGCCTTTCGCAAAATCTGAGGATGAGCCCCTGCGAATCCCCACGGGATCTGCGGGTTTGGTGTTGGCTTTTTCACCAACTGGGGATCTGCTGGCAAGTGGGCAAATGGATCGATCACTTCTGCTTTTGCCGCAATTTGGCCAAGGACGACCCTGGCGCTTCAGCGGTTTCCCTGCAAAGGTTCGATCCCTTGCATGGGGTCAGAACAAGGGGGTTCTAGCGCCCCCTCTTGCTGTTGCAGCAGCTGAAAATGTAGTGATTTGGGAGCAACGAGATGCCAGCGAGCAGGGATGGCATGCCAACCCATTGATTTGGCATCAACAAAGGGTGCAAGCGCTCTCCTTCGCGCCGGGTAGCAATCTTTTAGCTTCCGCTTCCGCCGATGGCACTGTTGCCCTTTGGGATGGGCGCGGACGCTTGCGGCAGCCGTTGGAAGGCGATGGCCAGGGTTTTCAGTGCCTGGCATGGAGGGGGGATGGGCTTCATCTGGCTGCTGGCGGCGACCAAGGGAGCTGGTGGTTGTGGCCCGTGGCCGTGCCAGCTCGGGAAAAACAAAATCGAGCGGCGGGATTTGGTTTCGGCCAGTAAACCGGCGACCGGTTACAATGAGAATGATTCTCAATCCTGATCTGTCAGCGTCCCATGGCCTTCCTTGCTTATTTACGTTCTGCCGTTGGGCTAGCAATTGTTTTAAGCCTTGGGGCCTGCAACGATGTAAATAAAAGCGCAAAACCATTCAAGGTTCTTACAACTTTTATGCCGATTACCTTGTTTACCAAGGCGGTTGCAGGTGATTGCGCTGAAGTGCAAGCCCTCATCCCAGCTAATAGTGGTCCCCACGATTTTCAAGCAAAACCAGCCGATTTGACCGCCCTCCGCCAGGCGAAGTTATTAGTTAAAAATGGATTAGGAATGGAAGAATTCCTAACCAAGCTAATTGCTTCCGCTGATAACAAAGATTTGCTAATTATCGATTCGAGCCGCGGCATAACCACCCTTGATTCACCAGAAGAGGAGGGACACTTAGTGGGAGCTCACTCCGACCATGGTGAGGTTAATCCGCATATCTGGCTGGATCCGCTGCGGGCAGTTAGTCAGGTGGAAAATATTCGCGATGGTTTAGTTAAAGCCGATCCCAGTTGCGCGGCAGGCTATCGCCGCAATGCCGCAGCCTATATAGCCAATTTGCAAACACTAAATACTGAAATAACCAACCAATTGAATCCTTATCGAGGTAAAACCTTTGTAGCTTTCCATGACTTTGCCCCTTATTTTGCCAACAGATACAATCTAAAAGCTGATTTTCTCGTGGATTTGCCTGAATTAAATCCAAGCCCCCAGGATCTCCTGCGGGTGGCGGCTGTTGTGAAACGCAGCCAATTAAAAGCTTTGCTTAGTGAACCCCAAGAGGGTGAGCGTTCCTTTAATACCCTAGCCAAAGATTTGGGGATAAAAATTAGTGTCTTTAATCCAATGGAAACCGGAAGTGTGCAGGCCTCCCAAAATCCTGCTACTTATTTCAAGGTGATGCGGAGCAACGTGGCTGACTTGATCAAGGCTTTTGGTGGATAATTCTGTTCTGCGGGTTGAAAACCTCAGCGTT
>ERZ889217.125-NODE-125-length-49095-cov-12.954343_pt1 | contig 49095 bp, 21 predicted proteins | sample MGYA00521098_ERZ889217 | MGnify/ENA primary metagenome ERZ889217 (study PRJEB32303, sample SAMEA104408613) | aquatic metagenome | biome: Brackish water; feature: Pelagic; material: water | place: Baltic Sea | collected 2014-06-10T22:04:00 | depth 2,362 m ... | reverse complement strand
AAGTAGTACTGGAAGCACTTGGATGCAGTCTCAAAGAAATGATGCAGGGACTTCTGCTTACAATATACTTTTAAACCCATTAGGGGGTAACGTAGGTATAGGAGCAACGTTACCAAGTGAAAAATTAGAGGTAAATGGAGACATTGCTGTTAGCGGTAATAATAAAGTTTACTCAAAAGCAGATATATTAACATTAATGGCTGGAGGCACAGGTGGAACATATTTAACAATTGATGATACAGCGGGAGGAGTAGGAATAGGAACAACTAGTCCAAGTTATGAATTAGATGTTGATGGTACTATAAGAGCGTCATCAAACTTATATTTAGGTTCATATGTATATCATGATGCTGATACAAATACATATTTTGGTTTTCCTACAAATGATACATATGCAGTAAGAACAAATGGTTCTGATAGATTGTATATTAATTCTTCTGGCAAGGTAGGAATAGGAACTACAAATCCATTATACCCGTTATATGTAAATGGAAATACATTTGGAACTTCTATATATGCGTCAAATGATATTGTTGCATTCTCAGACATATCTGTTAAAGAAAACATTAGGTCTATTGAAAATGTAATTGAAAGAGTACAAAAATCAAGAGGTGTACTATATGATAGAAATGATTGTGATAGTAAAAATAATATTGGATTTATTGCACAAGAATTAGAAGTTGCTTTTCCAGAATTAGTTATCACTAATGAAGATGGAACTAAAGCTGTTAAATATCAGAATGCTGTAGCTGTAATGTTTGAAGCAATTAAAGAACAGCAAAAACAAATAGATGAATTAAAAGAATTAATAACTAAATTAATAAAATAATATGAACACATATAACTGGGTTATTGAGGCATTGGATTGCAAAGTAAATGAGGGCAACTTACAAGATGTGGTATATACTGTGCATTGGAGATATAGAGCTACAGATGAAAACGGAATAACTGCTGAAACTTATGGTGCGCAGGCTGTATTACCGCCAAGTGAGGAAGATTTTACTCCATATAATGAATTAACAAAAGAACAAGTAGTTGGTTGGTTGGAAGCTTCTATGGATGTTTCTTCAATGGATTTATATTTGGATAATCAAATTGAATTGATTGTAAATCCTGTAGATGTTACACCACCTTTACCATTTGTAAATTAATATAACATGGCATTACCAGATAGTGGACTTTTAAGCTTTTCTATGATAGCTGCTGAATTAGGTGTTGGAACACCTAATTCATTAAACAGCATGTCTGAGCAGGCTGGTTTTTCAACACCACATGCTGTTAGTGACTTTTATGGTTATAGTGCTGGTACTGTTTTAACTGAATTTACGGCAACACCTGTTTCAAATAAATTTTCTGAAAACGTATGCAATCTACAAACTACTGTTTATCTTTATCATAATGGAGTTGGTAGTATTCCTGCTATAGGTGATACCGTTTATACGGATCCTGCTGGGACTATATTAGCAGGTTGGACATTTTATAAAGGTTTTAATGATTTTGAAGGACCAGCATATGCTGCTGGAACAGTATCTAATGGTGTAATAACTGATGTTCAGTATTGTTTATTATTCTAATTAATTACAAAGCAAAATCTAAGTGGAAGTAAAATAATTGATAAAACTTTCTGGAAATAATAAATAAGTTATATATTTGTGAAACAATTTTAAAATCAAATTAAAATCAAATTAAAATGGCAAAAACAAAATTACCAAAAGAAGAAGCTGTTGAAGTAAAGAAACTTACAGCAGAAGAATTACAGGGTTTAGTTGAAACTCAACAAAAACTTAATAACATTACTTTAAATTTAGGTAATGCAGAACTAGCTAAATCAGCTATGTTAACTGAATATGCTAAAGTTAAAGAAGAATGGGATATAGTAGCAAAAACATTAGAAGACAAGTATGGTCAAGTTAATGTTAACTTAGCTGATGGTACAATTCAACCAATTGACCCTTCTGGAAATCCATTAGGATAATTCCCTTATACATAAATATTTTATAAAAAATTTTATAACTGAACTTTCTTGTTTGGTTATAAAATTTTTTGTATATTATAATTGTATAGATTATAGTAAACTATTAGATTATAGTAAAAAAAATATTTATGATACCAACAAATTCAAGCAATACAACAAACGGCTGTGATAGCATTTCATCCAACTGTGTCATTTGGCAAGGTCCAGATATCAGTTGTATAAATCTTTGTAATGGAGATACAATTAGTGATGTAACAGCTAAGTTAGCTGAATTAGTATGTAACTTAATTACAGATGGTGTTCAAGCTAATCCAAACTTAACTGGTTTAGATTTATCATGTCTTAATATACCAGGCACAGAACCTACTACATTAGTTCCGGTTTTACAGGAAATGATTAAGGCAATATGTGCAGATAATGCTAAGCGAGCAGAACCAAGTAGTGAATATATTCAAGCTAATCTTCCTATAATGACATTACCTGCATGTTTGCAGTATAATGATGCATCAGGAAATCCAGTAACACAATTACGTTTAGATTTATTTACTACTTTAATAGCAAATAAAGTTTGTGATATACTTACTGCAATAGTAACTATCAATACAACTCTGAGTAATTATAATACTAGAATATCAGTATTAGAAGCATGTGTATTACCATGCACTGGAAAAGTAGCAGAAAATCAAGTAGTTCCTACATGTATAATTAATGTTGGTCAATTAACAGATGTATCTGTTTTATTGCTTGCTTTAGAAGTAAGATTTTGTGCATTAGAAACAGCAGTAGGTTTACCAGCTGCAATTAATGCTGCTATTGGTCAAGCAACTATTTTAGGTACAACAACTACATTGGCTGATCCTTCAGTATCATATGGTTCTATAACAGGGTGGAATAATAATCCTTCTACATTAGCTCAAAGTGTTCAGAACATATGGGTTGTTTTAGGTGATTTATATAATTCTGTTTCAAGTATTCAAACTAACTGTTGTCCTACAGGTTGTGCTAGTGTAATTTTTGGTTATAATACAACTACAGTAATAAATAGTGAAGGTGTTATATCAGGACTTAATTTTAACTTTCAAAATACAACAGGAACAGGATCAGTTATTCCAGCAACATTTAATGATTGTGCTGGCAGTACAATCATTACTATTAGAGATAGTAATAATGTTGCAGTTACAAGTACAGTTAGTGTTTCTTCTTTACAAAATTCTGCTAGCGGTGTTACTATATCTTTACCGGGTTTAAATACTTATGGTGCATTAACTACTAGTGTAGCATTTTGTGTTACAGATGGTAGAGATACATGTAGTGACACAGTGGTTAAATCTGTTGCGGGAGTTATACCTTGTCCAACACCATCTATGAGCGCAATTACAACAACAGACGCTACAGTTACATTTATAAATACATTAGGATTAACACCTGTGTATATTATAGATATACGTAATAATACAACAAATGCTCTAGTAGCAACGTACACACAAAATTCTCCAGGTATTAATGTAACTCATACTTTTACAGGATTATTGGCTGGTACTGAATATAAAACTATAGTGACTGTTCAAGTAGGTGGTCAAACACAAGTTTGTACAACCAACGTAGTAACATTTACAACACAAAGTGCAGCTGCTGCATGTAGTAATGGATTAGATGTTGCATTTATAGTAGACTATACTGGTAGTATGGGTACAACTATTGATACAATTAAAGCGGGTATACCATCTACTATAAGCACAATACAAGCAGCATCTGGAACTAATGATTATAGATTGGCTTTAGTTTTGGCAGATGAAGGTCTTGATAATACACCTACTTATCTTACTTCAAATGATTATGTGGCATTGCCAGCAGATCAAAAAGTTATAAATACAGGTGCAAGTAGATGGCAATATATTACTGCAGTAGAAAAATTTGCTACAAATAATGAGACATCATTTACAACACAATTAAATAAAGTTTATAACGGTACAAATTCTGTTGGTGGACCTCCTCCTGTATATTGGCCATTAGGTGAAGGGGCTGGTGGACCAGAACCTACAGATATGGCAATTGGATTTGTTATAGAAGCATTGCAGTTTGCTGGAGCATTTAGACCTAATGTTGCAAAATACTTATTAATTTATACAGATGTTTTACCTAGTGGAAATGATGATAACTTTACAGATACAGATGTTACAAGATTAAACTCTTTAGCTCAAACTTGTTTATTAGAAGGTATTAAATGTTTTGTATTAGGTGCAGGAGTTGATGCTACTTATACACCAATTGGAGGAACAACAACATATCCTTGGAGAGTATTTGCAAATGCAACAAATGGCGCATGGGATGTATCTTATACAACAGCAACAGTAAATTCATTAATCACTGATGGTTGTGCTCAACCTTAATAAAATAAAATAAAAAGATGGCATGTAATTGTTCAAAATGTAGTAATAAATGTGGTTGTGCTGATACAGCACTAACTAACCCATGTACATATACTGACTGTAGTGTTGGTAGTGAAAGATGTGATGATATTCAATGTGCTGAGTGTGTAAGTTATTGTGGTACATCTTTTCAAATATATAATGAAGGTGCTGTATTACAAATAACTAAAGGGGAAAGATTAGATTCTATTATTCAAAAATTTTCTATGATATTAGCAAATGGTTTGGGATCTTGTACATCTAATAATACACAACATAATCCATATAATGTATATGCGGGAGTTATAACTAGTAGTGCAGTAAATGTTATATGGGATGGAATAGCAAGTGTTTCTACTGGTACCAATATATATTATGATACTCAAATTGCACCAACAGGATGGGTATTAGCAAATACAACACCTATTGTAACTACAGTAAATAATTTTACTATTACAAATTTAATAGCTAGTACAGCTTATAAAGTTAAAGTTATATCAAATTATGGGGGATCAAATTTATGTAGTCCTGTAGAAATTTTATTTTCTACACTAGCTGTATAACATTAAAAAAACAACAAGAGTGATAGTTTGTTGGTTTTCTGTCACAGGAGTTGAAAGAGGCTGGGGTAACTCAGTCTCTTTTTTTTTAAATAAACCTATAATATTATAAAAAAAATTCTACATTTACATAATTAATTTTAAAAAAGATTCTATGAGTTACTTAAATAATAAAGTACTTGAGTCATTAAAATGGAAAAAATCACCAGCTTATTGCGCATCAAGACTAGGAATATCAGAAGAACAATACATTAAGGTTAAAGGACAAATTCTAAATAAATTTAAAAAAGATTACAGTAAACCAGATTCTAAAATAATAGAATCTGTAGATTTAGAAAAAGGTCAATCAACAATTTCAGGTTCTTTTACATATGAACCAAAAACTGCAGAAGAGATAATTAAGCTTTTAAAAATTGATACAAAAGTTTGGAAGTTATCACAATATTGGAATAAACAAATGGGAGACCATTGGAGAGTTTCAGCTTTAATAACCAAAATTAAAGAAAATACTAAAGAAGATTTATTAGTAAATCTTTTAAATAACTGGAAACCAAAGGTTTACAAAACTACTGCAAATAAAATCCATGACTCTAGTAAGCAAGATGTATGCGGAATAATATCTCTACAAGACATTCATTTTGGAAAACAAGGAAATGAAACCATTGATAAAGATTTTGAAAACACCATTAAGAGTTTATTGAATAAAGGAGTTGCATCACACAACATCAAAGTACTATACTTTGTGGTTGGTGGTGACTTAATCAATATGGATACTTTTGCTGGTACAACAACAAGTGGAACACCTCTTGATAATTGCATGTCTGCTACAGATGCTTATATGCAGGCCTTTGATGCAATGCATTGGGCAATAGGTTATATCAAACAATATTGTGAAAAACTTGTGGTAGTATATATACCCGGTAATCATGATAGATTATCTTCATACCATCTGGTACATGCTCTATCTAAATCTATTTATAATGAAGGAGATATAGTCTGGGATATAAAATATGAAGAAAGAAAAGTACATGTATGGCATAATAATTTTAATGCATTTGAACATGGTGATAAGTCAAGTAAAAACAATCCTTTAATATATGCATCAGAATACCCAAAAGAATGGGGTAGCACAACTAATAGAACTCTATATAAGGGTCACATCCATACTGATAGAAAAGTGGAGTATATGACCTCTAATGAGACCGCAGGTTTTATAGAAAAAACATTACCTAGTTTGGGTAAAACAGATTATTATCACTACAGTAATAAGTATACTGGTAACAGAAGATCAGGTAAATTAGAATTACAAGATCCAATTTTAGGAAATATATGTGAATTAACTCATCAATCAATATAAAGACACAACTTAAATTTCATTAAGTGGTCTTTTTTTTGTAAATTATAAATATAACCATATGATTAACAATTTTAAAAAACCAGATTTAAAAGCACCAAGATACAGAGAAAAAAGATTGGGTATATTAAATGAAGAAACAATAAAAGAATTTAAAGAAAAAAAACCTTTATATTCTAATATAGATAATGATAAATTAAAAAAAATAATAAAACTCTATAATGTAAATTTATGGCAAGCAGTAATTAAAAATAGAGATGGTGTAGAATTACCTGATTCACTGGGGTACTTGTTTATTGGAACATGTCCTTCATCTAAAACGGTAAATACAAATTATGCATTGTCTCAACAGTATGGTAAGGTTTTACAAAATAAAAATTGGGAAACTGATGGTAACATAGGAAAAATATTTTATACTAACTGGTCAACAAAATATAGATTTAAAAATAGAGAGCTATGGGGATTTACAGCATGCAGAGAATTTAAAAGAGGAGTAGCTAAAACTTACCCTCAAGATTGGACCAAGTATGTTGTAATGAAAAATAAATATAGAGTAGCACATCTATATGATATGAATACAAAAGAAACCAAAAAGGAACTAGAGTCTTATAATGAATTTGAAACATAAACAAAATGTCACAGATAATAATAGCAGAAGCAATATCAAGAATAAGGGGCCAGGTTAAAGCTGAGGTTCAAGATTCTTTTGTAACAGATAGATATATCTACAGTTTAATAGAAAAGTATTCTCAAGTTTTAATGAGAAGACAGGATTCATTAAACAAACTAATGAAGTTTAACTCAGTATGGGCAACACTTCCATACGTTGAAATGATTGATGTTGATAAAGTAGAAGCAGGTTGTTCTGGAATAACCAGCGGATGTACAATCAAACGCACAAAACTTAAGTTACCTTCAATGATTGAAGGTTATTGGGGACCACTTATTAGGACTATAAGTTCTATAGATGGTTCACAAGAACTTCAAGCAACATATCCTGGAGTATATACATCCATGACTAAAACAACATCTTTTAAATATAACAGAGTAAAATATTTTTGGTGGTTAAATGGTTATATTTATTCACCTAATATTGAATGGGATGCTATTAAAGTTGAAGGTGTATTTAATGATGATATTACAAAGTGGAACTGTGATGAAAAAGATGATTGCACACCAAGATATAAACAACCAATATATGTACCTGAAGCAATGTTTGCTGAGATTGAATCTCAAATCATAAATATTATGATGAACACAATGAAGATACCTAGTGAAGATTCTGATAATAAACAAAACATACATAGATAATGGGAGTATCACATAAATATAGAACATTCACTCAACTATATGAAGATGTTGCAGTTGACTTTGCATCTTATTCATTGGAAGGAATGATTGAACCACAACAATTAATTAAAGTTGCTACTAAAATTAATTATGAATTAGGTTTAAAAATACATAGAACTAAAGAAACAATAATTGATGTTGAACACGGTAGAGCTCAATTACCTAGAGATTTTGCATATATTAATTATGCATTTCTTTGTGGTGAATATCATATCAATGCAACAATGCCATCAGGTACTCATGTAGAAACTTTCAATGATGTACCATATGTTCCGGCACCTGGTGAAGTTGCTACTTGTAGTACAGGAACTGGATGTGCTGATGTATGTGTAGTTAAGACATGTGAAGATAAAAATAGTTATCAGTTAGTTCAAAGAATTTCACCAAATCAATATAGAACTTATAGTACTTGGACAGAATTAAAAATTCAAGACATAAATCAAAAGAGTTGTTTTTGTCCTGACCTTGCTGCACAAGCACCTGATATTGCGCAAATAGTTGATGGATTTTTAATGACTAACTTTACTAGTGGTAGAGTTTATATAAGTTATCAAGGAGCTATGGAATCTCCTGATGGAGACTTATTAGTTCTTGATCAACCTCTTTGTAATGAATATTATGAGTATGCCTTAAAACAAAGAATACTTGAAAATATGATATGGCAAGGAGAACAGGTTGCACCTCAATTACAATTAATTGAGACACGTTTAAGACCAGCAAGAAATAATGCATTATCATTTGTAAATACACCTGATTTTGCTGAGATGCAAAAAGTTTTTGTAATGAACAGAAGAGCTCAATATCATAATTATTATAATATGTTTAAAAGCTATGCTCCTTATAATCCAAGACTTCATACAGGAATCAATACATCAAGTAGTATAAATAATCCTACTTACTAATAAAGAATTAAATTACTATGGCGCAAGAGAATCAAAATCCTGGAACATCTTCTGTAAACACTAATTCATTTTTAAAAGGAATGAATAAGGATGTTACACAAGCTATGGAACCAAAAGAAAGTTGGTGGCATGCACGTAATGCTGCAAACAATTCTACTGATGGTGATCTAGGGGTAATTGGTAATGAACCATCAAATTTACAATGTGGTGTAATACCGTACACAATTATTGGTGCCATACATAGATATGGAGATCAATGGGTTGTGTTTTCTACAGATAATGTAAATTCTGAAATTGGTAGGTTTGATGATAGTTTATGTAAGTATGAAGTTATTGTTAATGATCCTTGTTTAAACTTTAATACAAAACATTTAATAACTGGTGCAGCAAAAGAAAATTTTGATTGTACTTGGCAAGTATATTGGGATGATGGTAACAATCCATCACGTACATTAAACATTGATAATGTTCCTTGGATTCAAACTGTATCATCAGCAGAAGGTGATCCTTGTATTACTTATACAGATGAAGCAAATTTAAATTGTGAAAAGATTAGACTTGCTCCTTTATTAGATACACCTTGTGTTAGTTTAACTAAATCAATAGATGGTGGTATGTTGCAAAATGGAGCATATCAAGCATTTGTTGCTTATACAGAAAATGAACAAAGGGTAACTGATTATATTGGTGTTTCTAATATTCAAACATTATGGTCACATTCTGGTACAGGAGGTTCATTAAATCTTAAATTAAGCAATTTAGATGAAGATTATGATTACTATGAATTAGTATTACTTATAAGAAATCAAGGTCAAATATATGCTAAAAGGATAGGTCTTTATAGTACACAACAAAAAGATATTAATATTGATTACGTAGATGATACTTTACTAGCTATAGATTTAAAAATAATTCCTCAAAGAAGTCCTGCTTATGAAAAATCAAATGCAATGTATGTTGTAAATGATTGGCTTATAAGACAAGGACCGGTAACTCAATTTGATTTTAATTATCAACCAATAGCAAATCAAATTAAAGTTAATTGGGTAGCAAATGAAATAGATGCTAGTTATTATCATTTAGGTGGTAATAAAATGGGGTTCTTAAGAGATGAGCAATATGCTTTCTTTATTAGATGGATTTATAATACAGGAGAAAGATCTTCTTCTTATCATATTCCAGGTAGAGCTCCTGAACCATTTACAACTCCTAGTGGAACATATATGGAGGATGAAATTATATATGGTAATAATGTTTTAGATCTTGCAGGTGATCCTTTATTTAAAGTTTATAATACAGGAAGTATTACAGCACAAAACTTAACGGAAGTTCAAGCTGATGGTTCATTGGTTATTGCTAGAGGTAAAATGGGTTATTGGGAATCTACAGAAAGATATCCAGCCAATAGACCAGACATATGGGGTGATCTTTGTGGTAAACCAATTAGACACCATAAGTTTCCTACTGAAGAATTAGGAGGTGCAAACTCACCTTTGCATATAAGCACAACAGATGGAGATTTAATTAATTTATTAGGTGTTGAATTTACCAATATAGGCAGACCAAAAAATAATGATGGTACTTACATTACTAATGTAGTAGGTTATGAAATACTAAGAGGTTCAAGAGCAGGAGCCAAATCTATTTTAGCAAAAGGTTTATTTAGAAACATGCGTAAGTATACTATACCTAATGCAGAAAACTTAATAGGTGGTTCTGTTCAGGGATTGTATCCTAATTATCCATATAATGATTTAAGACCTGATGTTTATTTTCATGATGGAAATGCCAACTCTATTCATAGAACAGAAGGATGTGATAATTATTCAGAATCAATTGGCAGCTTTAGACCTCTAGGTTCAGCACCAGCTACAGCTGGAGATCCTTCTGGATATTCTAAAAAAGTATTTACATTTTCATCACCTGATCTAATGTTTACCAAACCTTTTCTTAATGCATATGAAACTAGATTATATGGATATGTAAGTGGTAATTCAAGTGGTTATTTTAAAGCTTCTGAGGATCATCCACAATTTAAATTACTAAGGAATGGTGCTGCAATCATTGCTGCTGTTATTGGGGTAGGATATGCCATGCATAAAATGCTGGGTACTAGAAGTAAAACTGTTGAAGGTGCTAAAGGTAGTTATCAAGCAAATGATTTTTATTTAGGTTTTGGTACTGGTGGTACAACAGGTGGTGGTGCAAATCTTGTAGTAAATGCTGCTGGAGCTTTTGGTGCTTCTGGAGCTTCAACACTTGGTCAAATAGCTTTAAATGCATTACTTAATGATGCAGTAGGTTTATTAGATCTTTATGCTGGTGGTATAGCTACATATGCAATAGATATGGTTAATGCGGGAATTGTTACTCTTGCTGGTGCATCACCTGGTACAATTGGTGGTTCATTAAATAATACACAAACAAATGATTCATCTGAATCTTCATTACCATATATTGTAAGATTGTTTGTAGCTCAAGCTATGTCTAGAACTAATATAGCCATTGGTGGGAATGAAATATTAGAATTAATTTATAACTTAATTAACAAGTCTGATTTTGCATTTAAATATAATTCTTATGGATTTTTTAATAAATATACTAAGATTAATACAGGATTATTTAGAATTAAAAATACAGATTCAAATTATTTAGGTCAATCATTTCAATCATTTGATAATGGTAATTATAAAATTAATAATTTATTTAGACCTTCTACTGTAGCTGTTTCATTAAGTAATCCTGTAACGGAACCAAGTGTAATTGATAAATCAAGATTTACAATTGGAGGTTCCGTTAGTACTACAGGTAGTGTTAATGTTACAGATGGTAATATAACTAATCCATCAACTAAACATAAAACACCTATATCAGCTTATTATGGTGCTCTTAAATTTAATTTTGATAATCAGTATGGTCAACTAGATGGTATTAAGCAAGTTCAAATGAGAGGTTGTGTAGAATATTTAGATCCTACTAAACCTGATGCTTTTAAATATTCTAGTTCAGCTATATTTGGTGGTGATACATTTATTACTAGATATACTGAAAAAGTTATTATGCCAATATTTGCACAATATTTATTAGGGCAACCAGATGAATTTACATATGATTATTCTCAACATGTTAATATACCTTATCCAAGATTTTGGTTAAATTCTCAAAAATTTGATATGAGTGTTTTGGCTGGTGAGATTGCTTCTTTAGGTCTTATAAGTTCTAGTAAGTTAGATGGAATTTTTCCTAATGATTTATTTTATTTAGACAGAGGATCAAATAGTTGTGAGAGTGGTTTGGCCGCAATCTTTGGTAATGGTAGTGATCCTAATCCTAGGTTTGCTATGAGATATGCATATATGTATACTCACGTCAATGGTATATTGGATTTCTTTGTGGAGTCTGAAGTTAACTTAGCTAATAGAGATTGGGAAGATAGAGCTGATGCAAGAATATATGATGTATATGGTTATAATGATGTAGATGAATTGTTTCATGCTCAGATTGAAAAGAAAGACAACTTTTATAAGTATGATGAATCATTAAGTCCATCTAAATTTGTAACACAGTTAAGTAGTTTTGGAGAAATTCAACCAAGATATTATGATCCTTATGTTGCTGCTAATTGTTATGTTAGTTATCCAAAAAGATTAATCTATTCTTTACAAGCACAACTGGAATCTAAAAAAGATTTTTGGAGAGTATTCTTACCTTTTAACTATAAAGATTTTAAAGATAAAGTAAGTGTAATAAAACCAATTAATAAAAGTGGGGCTATTATTTTCTTTCCTTTTTTATCTCCACAAATGTTTCAAGGTTTAGATACTTTAAAAACTCAGTTAGATACTAAACTTACAATTGGTGATGGAGGGTTGTTTAGTCAACCATTTCAAAATGTAGTTAATTCAGATTTATCAAATGAATATGGTTCATGTGAAAGTTTAAGAAGTGTAATGAATACACCTGTAGGTTTGTTTTTTATATCTCAAGCTCAAGGAAAAATATTTCATTTTACAGGTCAAACATTGGATCCAATTTCTAATCAAGGAATGAAATGGTGGTTTAATAAATACCTACCATCTCAACTTGTTAAACAATTTCCTCAATTAGAAGCTTCACCATTATCAGATAATCCTGTAGTTGGTGTAGGTTGTCAAACAATCTATGATCCCAATGATGATGTAGTTTACTTTATGAAAAAAGATTATAGAGTTAAAGCTTCATATATTGCAAATGTTTCATATGCTGAGAGTAGAGGTTTTACATTAAATAATGGTTCAAGTAGAAATCCTATTACATTGGGTGATCCAATATTCTTTGATGATTGTTCTTGGACTGTAAGTTATGATCCTAAAGCCAAAGCTTGGATATCATTTCATGATTGGCATCCAGAATTTGCATTACCTAGTATCAACCATTTCTTTACTACTAAGACTATGGCAACTACTATTCCACAATGTCCTCCAGGTTATACATTTAACTCTACTAATGGATTATGTGAAAGAATAATTAATATTAATGAGCCGGCTATTGTTACAGTAGATCAACTTAACTCTGTTGTCAATGGTGGACCTGCAGATTGTTTAGTAGATATTGTTGTAGCAATGGATGTATCTGGATCTACTAATTCAGAAGGACGTAAACAAGCTCAATTAGCATGGTTAAATGCATTTTTAAATGATTCAAATATAACCACACCAATGGCTGCAGGGACAATGCAGATAGGTTTTACTGCATGGGATAGTACTAATATAAATTATAATATACCAAATCCAGCAGGTGGTACTTGGTCTATGAGTAATACAATTACCCCAGCACAAGTTGCTGCTTGGTATAATAGTAATTGGACTGGTGGTGGAACAAATGTTTTTTTAGGTATGTCTTCTGGTCAAACACTTCTGAATAATAAAACAGCTAGTCAATTAGGTAATAGAAGTACACAACCATTTTTTAGACAAATAATATTATTAGTTACTGATACAAGAAGTGATCCTGGTAATATTGGTTGTCCATTTCAAGGTACTGGTGTTTCACCAAGTGCAAGTGGACCTGCAAATCAAAGAGTATATGCATTATATTGTGGTGCAACCAGTGCTATACCAAATGGTAATGTATTAGGTAATATATCTTGTACACCAGGACCTGTAAATGTTGATGGTTATCAATTTGGAATTAATGCTGCTGTACCTGCAACTTTTACTGCTGTAGCAACAGCTATTGCAGGTGCTGTTTGTGCAATTCCATTTACATGTGATTGTGCTCCCGGCTACACAAAAGTATTTTTTAATACAGCAACAAGTCTTTATACTTCACCAACAGGTGTGTGTGATGACATTACACCACCGGTATGTAGAAAAGTAAGTTGTGCATGTCCAGTATCTCCTGTAGGTACAACAACTACAACAACAGGAAACTGTGATGATGTATACTTACTTGGTGATCCAACATATGTGAATCCAAATCCACAGATCTGTAATTTTTATAAATATGAATCTGCACCTGCTAACTATAAAGTTGGTTCATTCTGGAGACATAATGTAAGATGTGATAGCTTTGCTAATTTTTATGGTACTGATTATCCATGGGAAGTAGAATTAGTTTCTAATACGGGACAAATGGTTAACACTGTTAGAAGTATGGAATACCAATTAGAATCTTATGTATACAAAGGGGATATGGGACATGCTTGTAATGATGACAGATGGGAAGATTTAAATTTTAATTTTGATCAATCTGTTATTTATAATAATGAACAAGTGTCTGGGTTCTTACAATTAACTCCAACACCATATAATGATCCTGTATTAGAATTGAGTTATCCTATAATTAACCTGAACAACATTAATATATTATGTTCTAAGGTTGAGCAAAAATATAGATTCAATCAGTTCTATGATATTACTAATGATAGAGGTGAGTTTACAAATGCTGAACAAGCTATATGGGATACACAACCTAATGGATATATAAAACTTTTAAATACTACAAATTTAAATTATAATAAGGCTCCATTACAACATAAGAAGTTTAGACATTATTATAACAATGTTATTTTAAGAAGAGTTAATTCAGGAAATAGAAAGATGTTATTGAGATTGAATAACACTAAATTACTTTTATCAATGAGATAATGGAAAAGAATATGCCAAATAAAGAACTTAGGGGGTTACCCGGTGGGCCAAATGAAATACCTGTCTATACTACAGGAGTGTTCTCTACAGAAGGATTTAGAATGGATAGTCCAGATGTAAATAATGAAGTAAACATTATTCCATCTGGCTCTATTACTATGAAAGAAAAAGATGGTAGTCCTTTGAGAAAGGGGCCAATCCATGGTATAGATAATTTAGGTAATGAACAAGTTATGTATCCTGGATTTGACTATCAGTTTCCTGGTACAGAAGTAACAGAAACATTGATGGCCAAGATGGGTGGGGGTCTATTAGATAAAACTATTGAGTGTGGCAACTGTGGTTGGGAATGGAAAGCTGCTGATGGTGGATCTGATATTATGGATTGCCATAAGTGTGGTGGTAAAGGTTTAGTAAAAGCACAAACAGGTGGAGAATATATAGTTCAAAAAGGAGATACTCTTAGTAAAATTGCAGGAGCAAATAATACTTCTATTTCAAGTATTATGAAAAATAATCCTAACATAAAAGATCCTAATTTAATTCACATTAATCAAAAAATTAATTTTGGAACTTCTAATGCTAATACACCAAAAGAAGAAATATATAAAGACTGGGATAAAGTAAGAGAACAAAATCAGAAAGTCAATAAATTATCTGATGAACAAAAAATTGTAAATTTTTATAATAATAAACCAGAAGAAAAATATCTTGTAGTAGATAAAAAAAATGCTGTAATGAAATTATATACTGGAGGTAACTTTATAAAATCTTATGAAATAGGCATAGGTGAAAATCCAGGTGACGCTCAAACGGTTACTAAAGTCAAAAATGGTAAAACAGATTGGTCAGCAGGTAACAAATCTACAGGTGCCGGTATTTATACTATATCAACAATTAATCCTGAAAGTAAAGAATATTATAATTTACCATCATTTAATTTAAAAAATGAAAATGGTATTGAAGTAGCAACTACAATACATGGTACTCCAACATCCAGAAGAAGTAGATTTAGCAATGGAACAGTTGTAGATAACAGAATGTCTAATGGTTGTATAAATGGTAAATGTCAAGATCTTAAAGATCTTTATAATGAATTAGATATAGATGCTAAAGTTTATATTTTACCTGAAGACAAAGGAAATAATTTTCAAATTATAGATGGTAAACCAGCATTAAGAGTATCTGCTCAAAATAGAGTAACGTATAATAGTTATGTTGATAAAACAGGAACTACACAAAAAGGTCAGGGTGCAAATCAAACTACAAATACATTAGTATACAAACCTATTAAAGCAACCATTGATGAAAAGAAATTCAAAGAGGATGTATTTCAATGGAATGATTTTAATGATGAAAAAGAATATACCAGTACTACTAAACCATTTGTTGCAGCTTTAACTACAGGAAAAAGAAATGTAATGAAAGCCTCAAAAATTTCATCTGATGTTTATAATGAATTAGCTAAAATGGCATTTGGTATATATGGTACTGAAAGTAATTTTGGGGATACTCATAGTGCTGTTGGAAATTTAGCAAGAGCTACTAATAAATTTTTAGATCCTAAATCATCAAGTAGTCCTGATTATAAATCTAAAGCAACTACTTATGGTGCTAATGAAAAAACAAGAAGTGTTGGATTAACTCAATTAAGATGGAACTATCTCAATCAAGATGAAAAGGCTGCATTAAAACAAGTAGGTATTACATCTAATAAAGATTTCCTTGATCCTAAAAAAGCAGCTATAGGTACAGTTACAGTATTAGGTGTCAGATATAATCAACAACTTACTGATAAACAAAAGCAAGATGTATGGACATATTTACCAGCTAAATGGAATAACCGTGGTAATTATGGTGCACGTGTTAAAAGTAATTCATCTTATTTATCATTTAAACAATTACAACAAAAACAAGAAGGTGGTGAATATATTCTAGAAGCTCAAAAAGGAAAAGAAATGGAAGACACTTCTTGGACTGCTTATTTTAATCCAGCCAACTGGGGTACATCTAGGTATGATGATGTGGGTACATTTAAAAAAGCTTTTAGAGCAGCACGTAATGAAGGTGATTCTGATTTTTTATGGAAAGGTACCAGATATACAACAGAATTAAAAGATGCACCCACTACTACTGCTAAACCAAGTGCACCAAAAGGCATAACTCCAGAGCTTTTGGTAAGACAAGCATATAGAGAATCTACATTTAATCCTAAAGCAGTATCACCTGCCGGTTATAAAGGATTAGGTCAAATAGGTGATCAAGTTATTAAGGATTATAAAAAAGCAAATAATATTACAGGGTCAGTAGATCCTTTTAATATGAAACAAAATTCTGATGTACATAAGTATTCAATGAATGAATTATATAATTCAAGTTTTATTAATAAACCAGGACAATCTGAACAAGTAAGGTTAGCTAAAACTTTAGCTGCATATAACTGGGGAAGAGGTAATGTTGCAGGTTTATTAAATGATTTAAAGGAAGATGGTGTTGATATATATAATAGTTTAGACTGGGTTAATAAATTACCTAAAGAATCAAGAGATTATATTAATGATATACTATTACAAAAAAACACTACCTTTAACACTGATTTTTCTAAAGCATCAAGCAATCAAAAAAACAAACCAATTACAAAATTGTATGGTTTTAGAAATGGTGGTGAATCAAAACCAGGCTCTTTGATGCAAGCATATAATAGATTGACAATAGAAAAGAAAATGGGAGGTGCTATTGCTAATAAAAAAGAATTTGGAGGGCAATTAAACTCAGGTAATATTACTATGTATAAAGACTATGTGAAAGGTAATATTGCTAATGATGAACAAACAATAAAAAACTATGATAAATTAAATAGGATTTACTATACTAAAGCAAAAGAGTTAGGAATGTCTGCATCCAATTACATAATGACCTATATTGTAGGTAATTCTTAAACCTTAAAAATTAGTAAATCTGTTGATTTATTTGTATATTAATAATATATAATCTAGATAACGTGAAAGTAAACAATATAAGTTTAAAGCAAGAAGGAGGACAGATGACTGAACAAGTTGAGGCACAACCACAACAACAATCAGTAGATCCTGCTATACAACAAATTTCAGATTTTATTTCTCAAGCAATAGAACAAGGACAAAATCCTGCTGAAGTTGTTATGGCTTTAGTTGAACAACAAGTTGATCAACAAACTATTGGTCAAGCTTTGATGATGAATGGTTTTGAGGAAAATGACATCATATCTTTATTTGAACAAATGAGTCAAGGCCAACAACCAGAAGAACAAGTTGGTGGTGAACCAATGCCTGTTGATAATTTAAACCAAAGTCCAGAAGAATTAACTGAAGATGAAAGCATGCATTCTGATGATATGTCAGTAGAAGAAACTGAAGAAGCTGGAATGTCTATGGGTAAATCAGGAATAGAAATTAAACCTGAAAATGAAGGTAAGTTTACTAGATGGGCTGAGGCACGTGGTATGTCTGCACAAGAGGCTGCAAGTAAAGTTATGGCAAATACAAATGAGTATCCACCAGCTATAGTTAAAATGGCAAACTTTGCTAAGAATGCTGCTGGTTGGAAAAAAGAAGATGGTGGTGAAAATTATCAAATGGGTGGTGTTCCTCAAGGTAAAGTAGGAGCAGTTAATAATGTAGCAGTAGGTAATAGAGGTATGAATTGGCAAAAAGCACCTTTATATATTAATCCAATGCAATATGAATATACCAATGATAATTTTAGTTTAGGTAAAGCTGCTGCTGTTGCATATGGTGGTTATAAAGAATTTTTAAGTGGTGCTGATGAAAATAAAGATGGTGTAAAAGATGGATTCTTTAGAGATGGTGATAAAAAATCTGCAATAAGAGATGCAAGTAAAGGTAACTACTATAACTATAAAGTTACTCAAGATGCCAATGATCCAAATAAGTACATGGCAGATAATATTGATTTATATAACACATCTAAAAACCAAGGAAGTTTAAGAACAGTTGATCAATATGGTAAAGATGTAATGGATAATTCCAGATTTAATTATAATGTAGATACAAATAGTTATAATTTTATTCCAAGCAGTAGACCAATAGATGAAAGAATTTATGATTCAGCAAGTAGTAAAAATGCTTTAGCTGGTAAAGATTATAATTACCTAAACCAAATGCTTAAAGATAAAGATGCTGTAAACATGTTGATGGGTACTAAAGATGATCCTGAAGCTGGTTTATTAAGTATTGATCAGTTTGGAACGGCATCATCAACAATGCCTGGTAAAGTTAACCCTAATGAATATAATACTTATATGGGTATTAATAAATTAGGTGTTGATCAAACTTCAATGATACCTACTGGAAATAATGGACAACCTGCTGCGGGAATGTTTAATATTGATCCAAAACCAGTATCAATGATGGCTACTGTACCTTCTAGTACTCCACCTAATGTACCACAAAAATCATTTAAAGACTGGTATATATCTGGTGATAAAGTAAGAAATGGAAATAAAAGTGAAGCACAACTTAAATCTGATTATGAATCTTATCTTATACAAGGGTTCAAAGATGGTGGTTCTTTAGATAAAGCTCAGGTTGGTCTTCCAAATTGGTTATCAGGAATGGTTGATCAAAATGCTTTTTATGATCCAACACAGCAAGAAGACATGTTAAATTACTTTAAGAATATGGGTCAAACTAATTATGCTCAAGATACACAAGCTGTAGCAGATGCACAATTACAAAAGCAAAATCCAGGATTGGGGGCAACTCCACAACAACAACAAATGCAAAATATGTTTACTCCTCAACAAGGAGTAGCTGCGTCAACATTTCCTTTTGTTGATTCAACAGACACAACAAGTCCTACATTTGAATCACCAACAGTAGAAAGAACAAATAAACTTGAAGGTGGCTTTAATAGATTTTTGGATAGTCCTGCTGTACAAGGTTATGGAAAATTGTCTAACTTTGCAGTTAAAGGTGCTGATGTTATTAATGATTATTTTAGAGATAAAAATGTAAACAAAGCAAGAGAAGATAACTTTAATAAGTTAGGTGCTGATTATCAATATGCTACTGCAGAAGATCCTTTCAATAAAAGAGGATTATGGGATGTTAATACAGGAACGGCAGGTAGTGAAGGAGATAGAACAACCGGTTTATATATGAGCAAGTATGGTGGTGAAAACAGTACTGTAAATGTTGATTCAAATTTATTAGCAAAATTAATTGCAGCGGGAGCTGACATTGAAATATTATAACTATGGCAAAAATTAAAATAAATAGTTTACCTGCAGGCTTCAAGTTAGTTAATGGTAAAATAGAAGAAGACCAAATGATGAGAGATGGTGGCCGGGTAACTGGTGATCAGGCTGGTTATGGTTTGGTTACTTTACCTCAAGAGTATTACAATAATGCTAACATGAATACTACAAGAGATGAATCTGTTAGATATAGTTTATCTAGTGTTCCTAGGGACAAAGCAAATATTGAAGCTGAAGGTGGTGAAACTGTATTGACTGATTTAAATGATGATAATCAATTTGGTTTGTATAATATAACTGGACCAAGACACTCTAAAGGTGGTGTGCCAATGTATTTACCAGAGCAATCTTTTATCTATTCTGATACAGATAAGATGAGATTTAATCAGGAAGAAATGGCTGAGTATGGTATTGAAAGCAAATCAAAAATGACTCCTGCACAAATATCTAAAAGGTATGATCTTAACAAATACTACGGTACAATGAAGGATCAATTTGCAGATGAAATTACTGCACGTAGTTCTGAACTCATGTTAAAGAAAAATATGATGGGTTTATCTAAATTAGCATTTGGTCAAGAACTTAAAAAGAAATTTGAAGATGGTGTGCCTTTGGCAGCTCATCCTTATTTAGTTTCTATTGGTGAAGATCCAATTGAGTTTACTGCTAAGGTAGAAAACATCACTAAGAAACAAGCTCAGATGAAAGCATTTGCTGCTTTAGATCCAGAACAACAACAACAATTACTTCAGCTACAAGAGATGATGGCTCAAGTTGATGGACAACAACCTCAACAAGAAGAACAACCATTTGAAGATCCTTCAATGCAAGATCCTAATATGCAAGACTTATCTATGGCTGATGAGGATGTTATGGCTATGGGTGATCCTAATGAAGGCATGGCAAGATATGGTAGAGAGATAGGAATGTATCAAGATGGTAAAGAAAAACTAGTTAATCCACTTCCTAAAGATCATCCTAATTATGCTAAAGCACAAGAGATGATTGACTCTGGTAATTTTGAGATTGTTAAGGGTGCTATTAAAGATGGTAAACAACAATATACTTTTAGAGAAATTGTAAAAGAGGATCCAGAATTTACAGCAGAAAAAGAAACTCAATCAAATAAAAAAAGATTATCTGGTCAAAATCAAAAAGGTACAGGTAGTGTATCTATTTACGGTGAAGATCTTACTGCACAAGAAAGAGCAATTCAAGAAAATTCTAAAGGTATTTATCAATATGGTAGATTATCACAAGGTAATAGACCTGAACTACAAAATAAAACTGGCTCCGCATTTGGTTCAGAAGATATAAAAACTCCAGAATCAAAAGCTGATTTTATGGATAGATGGGGAGATGTTGTTGCAACAATATCTGGATTTGATTATGATAAAGAACCTGATGATCCACAATGGGGAGAATTTCAAAAGAAAGCTGAAGAGACAAGAAAAAAAGAACATATTGCTGCATTTGGTAGTGACAAAGGATATATACCTTATTGGAAAGAAAAAGGAAGTAAAGGTTATGTTAGTGGTCAAGCATTTGATAGTAAGTTAGGTTTACATACTTATAATGCTCCACGTTTTAAACTTGGTGAAGTAGAACCCGGTGATGCTACCTTTAGTGTTGATGTTCCACCAGATCCAAGAGATCCTTTACAGGCTCCTGGAGTTCAAAATTATAAACAACCTGAAGGACAATGGTGGGCACAAGATATTAATAATCTAAATGCTTTAAGTTTAGTTGATGATAATTTATATTTACCATGGGCACCAGATATGAATCCAGCTAAAATAGATTATGTATTAGATGATTGGAGAGGAGCGGCTAATGCAAACTCAGCAGCTGCAAATACTATGGCTAATGCTTTAGGTGCTGTTGGTGGACCACAAGCTGTTGCTAATTCAAATATTCAGGGTCAAGCAATGGATGCAAATGCACAAGCTATCAATAGAGTTAACACTAATAATGTTGGTATTATGAATCAAGTAGCTCCAATGCAAGCACAATTAAATATGAAAGTTGATGAAATCAACCAAGGTAGAAATATGAATGTTTATGATAATACTCAAAAGACATTACAAAATGCTGATAACTTTAAAAACTGGAAAATTGGAAAAGAAGCTGAATTATTTAATACAGCTCTTACTAATAGAGCCAATACATATAATCTAAATTCAACTTATGATTACTATGCAATTGACCCTACAACAGGTGGTCCTATTTATTATAAAAATGGTAAAGCTTTACAAAAAGCTCCCGTTACTGATCAAGCCTCATTGAAAAAAGCTTACTTTGATAATGTTGCTGAATATGCTAAAAATATAGGAAGAACTCCAAGTGAAAAAGAGCTTGAAGGATATTTTAAATATATTGGTGGTATAAATAATACTCCTGATATATCTAATGCTCAATTAGAAATGAAAACAAGAGGTAACCCTCAAGGTTATGTTCAAGGTAAGTCAGGAAAAGAAATAAAAAGAATGATAGTACCATTCTATACAGGAAAGATGGGATCATAAACTTTAAAAGTTTTATGATTTATCTTGTTAAACTTAATAAATTTTAGTAATTTACAATTATGGCAACATACGTACCAGGAGTAGAAACATATTTACCAGATATCAAACCGTTTACACCAGACTATAAATTCTTGTCTGCTGTACTTGATGTAAGAACGGATAAATATAACACTAATTGGAAGGCAACTAATGATCTTTACAATAAGGTTGTTTATGCAGATTTGTCTAGAACAGATACCAAAGAACAAAGAGATCAATACATAAATCAAATAGCTCCATCTTTAGAGAAAATTGCAGGGATGGATTTATCAATGATACAGAATGCGGATTCAGCACAAGCTGTATTTGCTCCATTTTTTGAAGATGATTTAATAGTTAGTGATATAATGCATACTTCTAACTATAGAAAGGAAATGGATTATGCAAATAGACTTATTGATTCTCCAGATCAAGAACAAAGAATGAAATACAATGAAGATGGTGTAAGAGGATTGCAATATCATATGGAAGACTTTATTACTTCAGCTCCAGATAAAGCAATGAAAATGGGGTTACCTCAGTTTGTTGAAGGTGCTAATATGATGGTGATGGCCCAAAAGATTTTAGGTGAAATGAAACCACCTTTAAAAATGAAAAAGGACAGCACTCAGGGAGATTGGATTATCACACAACAAAATGGTAGTTTAGTATTTCCTGCTGCAAAAGCATATATTGAACAAGCATTATTGAATGATCCTAGAATCCAAAAATTTTATAAGAACCAAGCTTTTGTAAGAAGTAGAAACCGTGCTGCAGAAGGAATTGCAAATGGTGAATTTGCTACTGTAGAACAAGGACAAGCTGCATGGGCTGAAGAAACAATCAATAGAATAACTGAACAGAATCAATACTACTTAGAAAAAGAAAGTATTCAAGCAGCTGAACAAAAAGCTATAAATGATAATTATAAAAATATTGAAGAAAGCAATGGTATAGTTCCCGGATCAGATGATGACAAAGCAAAGAACCAACAGCTTTCTATGTATGAAAGAACTAAAGCTGCTTTAGAAGCTAGAGAAAATGTTAAACAGTTATCTAATGAACCAGTAAAAGATTTTCAATCTACATTGGCTAAAGCATACCGTCTTTATCAGGCGGGTAACATAGGTAGAGATATAGATGCTGCAGCAGCAGAGTTTGCTAGTAGAGATTCTGAATATACAATAAAGGTAAACCCTTTAGTTCAAGATCAAAAGAACTTTCAATATGATATGGCTAAAATTAGTCAACAACATGCTAATGCTAAAGAATTAAAAATACTTCAAGGAGATATTGATTATGCATTAGCTGATGCTAAAGGTGAGATTGTTGGTGCAAAAAGTGCAAGTGAATTACAAAAAGAAATGGAAGCAAGTGCTCAACAGGCCGTAGTAGGTGATGCTACAAATTCTGAATTTAATGTTGGTGAAGATAATTTACCTGATGCTAATACAGATATGGATGGAAAACTTATTGAAGATATTGATAAAGCTGTAGCAGAAACTGATGGTAAACAATTAGATAAGATTACACGTATATTAAAACTTTTAAATCCTGCAGGTAACATAAATGCTGCTAATGAAGCCACTCAACAATATACAATAAAAATAAAAGGTGAAAATTTTACAGGTGGAATAGATCAAATAAAAAATAAACTTGGAGAAAAAAATTCAAATGGTACTTATAAATATCAAACAGATATCCAAAATTTGTATAATGAAAAAATAAAAATATTAAGTAGTAAAGAAGAAATGGCTAAATATCCACGTAAATCTGAATCAGAAGAATATGGCATGTTAATTCAGGAAATATTTGGTGATAAAGGTTTAAATAGTGATATTGAAATACAAAAGATGGCTGTAAAAACTTTAAATAATAGGTATAAAAAAACACATGATGCTGTTTTAGAATTAGTTAAATCAAACAATCCAAATGTAAAATCTTTAATGGAAAAAGGTGGAATGCCTGGTATATATGAAACATTAACTTCTGGACTACATAAACAATTAAGCCCAGAAGAATATGTTCAAAAAGTTACTAAACTAGTTGAGCAAGGTAAAATAAAAAATATAGATTTAAACGGATGGGATACTGGTACAAGTAATAAAGATTATACATCTTTTTATACTTACAACCGTGTTGAAATGGAAGAGCAAAGAAGAATTTTTAATAGTAAAACGCCAATGTTTAATTCAGATGGTACACCAGCTATTCAAGCTATACGTGGTAATAGACCCATAGACATGAAACATGGTGGTGTACGTTTGGATAATGCTGCAATAAAAGATGAAGCTCTTAAAGTATATAATGCAATTAAAGAAAAAACTAATAGTGCTTTAACTGGTCATGAAAGTGAGTATGGTGAATTTGAAACTGGTACTTATAAAGGTTTTATGAATGGAAGAACTGGTGCATCTGATATGGTTACGTCTCCTGTTTATAGATCTCCTATAGATCCATTATCAAAAACATCTGCAGGACAAAGTGAATTATCTTATATGATGCGTCAAAAAAGAATGTTAGAATCAGAAGGTAAGAATGTTAGTTTTGTTATTGGAAATTTATCAGATAAAAAAGGTAATGAACCTATAGCAAATGAAGAGTTAGCACAGAGAGCTTACAATGCTTATATAGCAGATATGAGAACTTGGACGGGTAATTCTAAACGTAGTAACTCAGCTGCTATTGCACCAAGAAGTAATATTTCTTATAGTACTGTTATGGGATCCCCTGAAGATGGTAAAAAAACTACAGCTGGTTATACTATTAATGGTTTTAACGAATGGTTGGCTAGTAAAGTTAAAGGTACAAGTAAAGATGATGGTACTGGTGAGTATGGTTTATTTGAAAAAGAAGAAGTAATAGCATTGAAAAATGGTATTAGTATGGTGTTTGATAAAGATTTAGATATAAATCCAAAGGCTAGACAATATACTTCTGCTGTTTTGACAGCTGTTGAAGCAAGTGGTAAAAACTTTGCTGAGTTTATGTATCCTGGTGTAGATGGTATGACACCAACTGCAACATATAGAATTGTTAAAACAGGTACGGAACAGTATTATGCTACATATAAGGTTAACATTTATCAACCTGACGGAACATATCTTCCAAGTGATTGGGAACAAGTACCAATAAATATAAGTCCTTTTGATAGTGCTGAAAAAATAGATTTACAAATAGCAAAAATGAAAGAAAATTTTGAAAATCTAAAAAATTTAAACAAAACAGCTTGGGATAAAAATTCTGCTGTTAACGGCAAGGGAAATAAAAAATAATTATATTTACAAAAAATAATACATCTAATATTGTATGGAAAATCAAGTTAAAAATAATAGTTTAGAGCAAACAATTTTAGATAATCAAACATCAGAAAGTGTCATTCCAAAAGATAATTCATTTGAATCTGTAAGGGAAATGTTTAATACTCCTGCTACTGAGATTCTTATGGGTAAAATGGATATGTCTCAATTTGAACAAGTAGAGTCATTAAGACCTATGATTAATTTGACAGGTATTAGATCAAATGCTAATGCTAATACAATAAGACCTACATTATCTACAAATACATTTGATCCTGTTCTACAACAAAATCCACCAAATTTACAAGAACCAGGTGGATTTCACAGAATGATGACACAAAGTGTAAAAGATGCTTTTCAAAGAAGTGAAGCAAATGCAGTACCAGGAAGAGGTGTTGCATCCCCTGTTTTTTCAAGTATGGTTCAAACTAATTTTAAACGTTATTATGAGCATCCTGAATTTCAAACTTTAGGGTGGAAACCTTATGCTGATAATGAAGCTTACTATAATGCTAACTCAACTATCTATGATGATATGAGTAGAATGTGGGGTCAATTTGGAAGCTTGGTTGGTACAGGATTTATGAGTGGTTATAGATCAATAGGTGATATGATTGGTGGAGGATCCATGGTAACTGATTTAAAATCTGCAAATGAATTTGAAGAAGCAATGGCTATTGGTAATTCAAGTAGAGGTGGTGTTTTAGGTTTTACTAACAACCTTTTATTAAACTCAGCATATACAGTTGGTATTGTTAGTTCAATTGCATTAGAAGAACTTGCTTTGGCAGGATTGGAAGTTGCAACATTTGGTGGAGCTACACCACTTGTAGTTGGAAGAACTACACTTAATGCTGCAAGATTAACTCAAGCTCTTGGTAAAGCAACTACTGTTGGTAGAATGTACAGTTCAGGAAGAACTATGATGAATACTTTAAAAGGTATTGACACAGCAAAAGATTTTTGGACAGCTAGTAAAATGGGAGGTAAAGCTGTTGCTAGTATTTTTGCTCCTGAAACTATAGCTGCTATTAATAGATTGCATACTACTGAAGTACTTGCTCAGAACTTAACTAATATGGCTAAAGCATCTGAATATGCTGGTTCATTTTATAGAGATCTTAGAGGATTAAATTTAGCTTTATCAGAAAGCAAGCTTGAAGGAGGTATGGTTTACAATGATATGGTTAAAACAGGAATGGCCATTAAGTTTGCTGAAAATAATGGACTACCAGTTACTCCAGAACAAGCAGCAGAAATTGGCGCAAATGCACACAAAGCGGCATTTGCAACTACAATGCATAATATGCCTGCTATATTTTTAACAAACAAATTAGTTTTAGGTAATTCATTAGGTGGTTTTAATAAATCATTAGGTAGAGTATTTAGTGAAAATTCAGTAAACATACCAAGTAGACTTATTAAAACTAAAGGTAAATTAAATCCGTTTAAAGATGCTGGTACAGGATTTAAAGGTTTGATGACAACAATTGGTAACGCAGGTGTTAAAGGTAATTTAGCAAAAGCAGGTACAGGGTCATTAAGATTTTTTTCTCAGAACTTAGGGGAAGGTATTCAAGAAGTTACACAGGAAGCTATTTCTGCAGGTACTAAAAATTATTACACAACTCTATTAAAGGATCCGCTGGCTGGTGGTTCAGAATTATATAAGGCCTCTGTTACTGCAGGATTAGGTGCGCAATTTTCAGCTCAAGGTTTTGAAACATTTATGTCAGGATTTTTAATGGGTGGTGTAGTATCTGGCCCACAAAAATTATTTTTCCAAGGAGTTCCTGCATTATATCAAAGAGTTTCTAATCCAGAAAAATATGCAGAGTATAAACAACAAAAAGAAACTTATATTAAATCTGTAGTAGATACATATAATGCTGTTTGGAATGCGCGAACTGAAGATCCACACGCAATATTTGATCCCAAAAATTTTAATTTCTTAGTGCAAAAAGTAGTAGCTGAAAATAAAACATATGCCGGTATGGCTAATGATCAATTTGATTTTGTTGATGAAACAGATCTTGCTAAATTTCAACAAATACATACTGTATTAAGTACTGGAGGAGCGTATTATTTTCAAGATCAGTTAACTGATTATATGAAAATGTCTGATCAAGATTTAGCGGAAGCTTTTCCTTCAAGCAAAGCAGATATTAGAAATGGAAAAATAAGAGAACGCCTTCAAAGTATGGTTAATCAAATTGGTAAAACTGAAGAAGCTTATGAAAAATCAAAAGATCTATATCCAAATCCATTTAATTCTAAGTCTTTTGAAGTAGGTACAAGAGAATATCAACAAGAAGCAATAAATCAAATTGGTTGGGAACATGCAAGATATCTTTATATGTTTACACAAGATGGATTTACTAGAGCACTAGAAAGATCAAATGGTATTTATCAAAAGTTAACATCAGATCCATTATTTGAAAACATGGCAGCTAATGATTTAACTGTATTATTAGATCCTGCTTCTATTGATAAAGAAATGCAAATGTTGACAGAAGAAACTTTGTTTTTATCTGGAGATACAAAACTTAATGCTGATAAAATAAAAGAAAAAACAGAAAGAAAAGAAAGACTATCTGCGTTTAAAAATATACTAATGGAGAACCAAAATAAAGATGGTTCTTTTGATAAAAGAAAAATTAGTTTACTTAGAAAAGAATTTGAGAAGTATGTTAAACATATGGCTCAAGCATCTGGTTCATTTGTAAATAAAGAAGCTATTGATGATGCATTAAAACAAATTGTAGATTATACTGCATTAAAAGGTAGAGCTAAGGTTTATGATAAAGCAATTGAGTATTTAAACAATCCTGAAAAATTTAGAGAGTTATCTGAAAGATCTGCTGAATCAGCTCAAGTAATATTTAAAAATAGAAAATCAATTTTTGAAAAACAAGTACGTGATTATACAGAGGTAATTGAAAGAAATGAACTAGCCAATCAAATTGCTAAATTGGGGGTAGTTCCTAGTAATGGAGAAATGGCTAATTTTTTGAGAACAGGTGATAGCTCAAAATTAAAAACATTTTATAATCAAAAAGGTCAAATATTAGATATAAGTGAATTAAGTATTTTAGAAGATATTCAAGTACTGATAGATACCTATGAAAAAACAAGAACTGATAAAAAAGTAGAAGAAGAAATTAAGGATGAAGAAGAAGTTGCTGAAGAAGGCAGAGCTGATATAGATGATATATTAGTAACAGCTGGAATAACTACTGAAGTATCCGTTAAAAATTCAAGTCTTCTAGATAATGCAATTAAAAAAGCATATGATAAATATTCAGCTAAAGAAACAAGAGCTGGAAAAAGACCCATGTCTTTAGAGGATTGGATTACTGGTGATGGTGGTAAAAATCTTAGAGCTGCTTTTATTGCAGTTAAAAGAATTTGGGTTGAAAATGATTTACTTATAAACCCAAACAACCCACTTACAGAACAAGAAATTGAAAGTGAAAGTAAGTTATTGTCATGGTTACAAAGCCAAGAAGGTAAAACAAATGACGCAGTTCAATCTGTAGTCAATGCTGTAGATTTAACTATTGAAGATATAACTGGTCAAGTTGAATCATTACCCGCACAAGGAGAAAGTATTCAAGGTAATAAAAACAATACAGTACTTGAAAAAGGAGATGTTATTTCATTGATTCAATTAAATACAATTGATACAGATGGTAATATTTCTACTTCATATCAATTGGTTGATCAATACAAACAACCATTAGATGAAGAAACATTAACTAGATATGGTATTCCTGAATTAGGAATTTATACTGAAGCAAATAATAAAGCGGGTATAGATATTAAAAAAGCAGGTCAAGACATGCAAAAGTTATTGAATGATTCAATACCCGATAGCACTAAATTTACTTTTGCTGGTGCAACTTTAAATTATGGACAACTTATTTATGATAAGACTGGTAAAGAGTTTATTATATTAAGTGACCCCAAACAAATTAATAAAGATGGTAAATTATTAATAATCCCATCTAATGACATTAGTCCAATAATTAAAGAAACTAAAAGATCTACTCAACCTATTACAGCTAAAGAATTTGCTGAGTTATTTAGTGTTCAAGATTTGAACGTTAAACTATTACCAGGTAATGTAGCTAGATTAAGTATTAATGAACCTATTCAACCATATCCTTATAGAAATAAAGTTGAAGGTAGTACAAATGATTGGACAGAAACTAATGAACAAGCAATAGCAAGATATAATTTAATTATGTCAGTGTTAACGCCAGAAGAGGTAAGTGGTTTAGAGTTAGTTGTTAGTTTAGATCCTGAAGGTGGTACTTTAAATGAACTTTTATTTATTCCTGGCAGTAAAGAAGCAAACCCATATATTCAAAGAGTAACCGCAATGTATTCTGTAGGATTGAGAATTATTGATCCTGAAGTTCAAACTAAAGTTGATGTTGCTATTGAAAAAATGGGTATGAATAAAAGTACTTCTGCAAATGGTGTATTTGGATTTATGCAAAATAATAACTTTGTAATTACAAATTCACAAGGTACTACTATTGATCCAGTCAATATGACAATGGATGAATACAAAAACATAATCTATCTTCCAGAAGGAATGACTAAAAACCCTGAAGCAGATTTAGAGCTTGCTCAAAATAATTTTGCTTTGAATAATGGATTAAGTTCTAAGTTACCTGAATTATTAGCTAAGTACCCAGAGGGTATTATACCTATGAGTGAATTACCTAATGGATTATCCTTTGTATATAAAGAGGGTGTAATGATGTATGATAAATCACCAAAGTCATTAGCTGAATTAGAATTTAATTCTGCTGATAAAAATGGTAATTATTTAATTTATCAATCAGAAATAGTTAGAGATGAAGATGGTAAGCCTGTCAAACCTTTTCAAAGAACTAAAATAGCTATATCAAATCTAGAAGGTGAAGCAAGAAGACAACTTATAAATGAAGTTGAAGCAAACTTAAGTAAAGAAGATTTAGCAAAACTTATTAGTGGTCAAGATGCCTATAATGCAATTGTATTAATGCCTGATGGTAAATACAAATTAGTTAATTTAAAAGCTAAATCTATTGACAAAACAAGTTTAATAGAAAAGTTTACAAAAATAATTGATAAAGCTAAATCAACATTAACTGAAAATCCAGAAAAATCTGATTCATTTAATAAGAATGCTAATTTTGATTATAATAATAATTTGGCTAATGAAATATTTATTAGTACAAAAAATGGCTATAAAATTTCTCTTCAAGTTAGTCCTTGGGGTAAAATAGAATTAGATTTATATGATACTGTTAATAAGAAAAAATTAGGTATTGCAAGATTAAAACCGGATGCAAAGAAATCTGTTGATGGACAACTTAAAACTTTGTTGGATGATTTTAATGCATTAGAAGATGTGACTGGTGCAGGAATAAATATTACTGCTCAAAACTTTAGAGAAAGTTTTCCAAGAGATATATCTGCTAAAGATTTAATTGAAAGAACAACAACTGAAGTTGCGCCTAAAGTTGCATCTAATAGTAAAATTGAATTGTCTGGAGATTCTGGCTTTATTCAAGCTGCTAGAAATATACCAGTATCAACACAAGGTACATTTATACCAACAGAAATGTTTACAGATGCGCAAGGAAATCCAATTCCTAAAGGTACTGAATTAACAACAGCTGCAACACCTGAAGAGGTGGCAGACGCACTTGATACAGATAACATTAATCCTGAAGACATCAATGTAGATGATATTGCTGCATTAAGAAATGGTGTTAGATTAAATAAACTAGAAGGTGTTAAAGAACAACTAGATACTTTAAGAGAAAAACTTACTGAAGGATTAGTTGGTGCAGCAAAAATTAAAGCTGTAAAAGAAAGCAAAGAGTATCAAGATCTTTTAGCTGAAAGAAAAAAATTAGAAAGTGAAGCTAACAAAATAGTTTCTGTTCAAGATGCTGTTGTTGATGCTGAAGATATTGATGTATTTACAGAATGGGCAACTGCAAGTCTTCCTGAGTTTATATCAATAGAAGATATTGAGACTTTAGGTAATAATCTTAAAGCTGGGGGAGTGCGTGTTGGTGCATTTGTATTAGGTCTTAATAATATAGGTGGAGGATTAACTGTTAATGGAACATTATTTACAGGAGCCAAATCTCCATTTAAATATCATGAAGCATTTCATGGTGTATTTAGAATGTTATTAACTGATGCAGAAATTAAAAAATACTTAGCTATTGCTAGAAAAGAAGTAAGAGCTAAGTTAAGAGCAGAAGGTAAAAGCTTTGAGGCTGAATTGCAAAGATTCAAAAACTCAGCTGATACTTATTCTGACATGAGCCGTGAAAGATTAGAACAAGAATACTATGAAGAATATTTAGCTGATGAATTTGAGAAATTTAAAACAAATGCAAAGTCAACTCAAACGGATTCTGCTGTTAAGTCTTTATTCACTAGAATTATGGAGTGGATTAAATCTGTATTCCAGTCCTTTACTAAGAATCAATTACTTACTTTATATGAAAACATTGATGCGGGTAAATTCAAAACAGCATCAATAAGTTCAAATCAATTTGTCAATAGTTTGATGACCGGTATATCATTAGAAGCTAATGCATTAATACCATATGATACTGAACAGAATGCCAACAATAAAGTTGGATACTATTTCTTAGATAGTGTTATTGCTGAACCTTTGGTTTCAGGTATAGCTGCTATGTATATACAAGAAATTGCAAAAGTAAAAGATCCTAATGTAAAACGTGGAGATATACTTGATAATGTTATAAATGATTTTGCTGCTTTATATGATGAAGATAATGAATCAAATCAAAATCTTTCAGATGAACAGAAAAAATTCTTACCTCAAATAACTGAAGTATTTTATAATTTTTCTGATGAGTTAAAAAGTGAAGTATTTAAAGTTTTAAATATTATAACTAAACAAACTCAAGAAGAAGAATATAACAATGAATACTTTGAAGAACAAGTTGGTCTAAGAAATACAGAACAGTACAACATGGATGCGTCTATGATTGGTGGTTTTGGTTCTTTGTCTGAAGATTTAAGAAGTTACTTGGCTACAACAACAATAGCAGAAACTGATTACTTTGGTAATAAAGAATTAAAACCTGGGGTAAAATTAATTGTTCCTATAAATTTTGTATCTGCTTATAATGGATTATTAAAAGCTGTTAAGAATATTGATGACCCTAAAAAGATGTTACAGAACATGTACTTCTTTGGATTAGATAATCCTCAGACTGGTGCCGTTGTAACAAGATTACTACAAGACTTTGGTTTATCTGTAGAAACATTATTAGAGTCAGGACCATTACCTACTAAGATTAAAAATGCTGCTTTATTCCAATCTGTTGTAAAAGGTTTTACAACATTTAGAGTAGACTATTTATTTGTACAAAGAGATAATGCTGGTTCAGTATTAATTTATTCTGCAGCCCAAAGAGATGATATTAATTCACAATTAGAGTCATGGTCTCAAGCTTGGGGTCAAGCTGAAAAGAAAATCAAAGCAGATCCAAAAGTTAAAAAAGAGACTCTTGATACATTAGAAGATTTTGCAAGTTATTTAAAACCTAGTGATGCTCAAATTACTGATTCAAAATTAGCTGAGTTATCTTCTAAATATTCTCAGGATATTTTTAAACTTACAGGTATTAAATTAAGCAAGCAATTTATTGCATTTAGTGTTGCATCAGCAAGAAATAATCCTACACCAATGCAGGCTGCATTAATAAATGCTAATTCTGAACAAACACCTATAAGTTATAGTGACATTCTTGAAATAAATAAATTAATTCAACAGGGTAATGATATCTTTAGTGAAGGAGCAACAGGAGCTAATTCAAGAATTAGAACTTTAGCAATTCAAAATGCACCATTTGATGAAACAATTGGAGCATCTGTATTTAAAAACCCTGAAGGCAATTTAGTATATGCTCATCAATTACCTACATTCCATTTAAAAAGAATACAAGAGTTAAATGATGTAGCTGAATTAGAACGTCTTAAAGAATCTGATCCATACCTAGCTAATAACTTTCTTTTAAATAGTGAAGCATTTTTACAAATGTCTGCAGAAAACAGACAAAAAGTTTTAAGAGTAGCTGGAAGTAGTGTTGGTAAAATAAACAATACAGAAGAAGAACTTAATGATAAAATTTCTGGAGTATCTAATAAATCATCTTATGGTAACTATACACCACAAGAATTTACATTAAGTATACTTAACACATATACTGCATTATTAAATACTAAAAGTAACAAGGTTGAATATGTAGAATATTTTGATAACAAACTTAATAAAACAGTTAAATCTGCTTTGGCTCCTGTATTACTTAGAGTATTAGAAGCATCTAATACAGGTGATTTAATGTATCTACCTATAATTAAAGCTGTTAAGTTTGAAAAAGCAGGTGGTGGTAAAGTTGTTTTAACTGATGAAACTGTAAACATTTTTGTTGATAATATCAAGAATGAATACAATAGAATTGTAAGAGAATCAAACTCTGAGACTAGAACTGAAGATACTCAACTTGGATACAATACTGAAAATGGTAGAGCGTTTAAGTTAGCAAACACAGGTTTGTTTGTTACTTCAGATTTGAAAGCTTCATTGGAAACTATTGCTATCCGTGAAAATGCTCCTTCATTTGAAGAAGCTTTAAAAGAATTAAATATTAGTGATACTAAATTTAGATCAGTAGTAAATCAACAATTAGAAAATCAATATGATGTATTCTCTAAAAGTTTAAATGATTTACAAATAGAAGATCAATTAAGTAAAAGTATAACAGAAGGATTAGCAGTTGATAAAAAAGGAGATAAAAATCTTATTGAATCAGCTGAACTACTTAATCTTACTTATGATAAAGAGTACAACCTAAAACAAATATTTTTTAATGACTGGGTTAATACACTGTCTATAAATGAAGTTCTTTTAGGTGACCAGGCTGTAACATTAAAAGATGGAGTTGATGCTGTTAAAAGAGCTAAGATGCAGAATGCGGCATACTATAGTGCTTATAGTTCTATAATGGCTGAAGATATGGGTGTAATGCATACTGTTGATGATATTAGTTTAGTTGCTTTAGAAGAACCAGTAGGAGTTTCTGCATTAACAGGAAAAAATATTGATAGATCAGATGCTCAAATGTGGATGACTACAAAAGCATTTAGATACATGTGGTTTGGATTTGGTAAACTTAATCCTGCTCAAGCAAAACTTATTGATAAAATTGAAGCTGGTAAAGATAAAATAACATCAGAAGAAATTTTTGGTCAAGATGGTTATGTAGATATGGGTAGTATGCTTAACTCTAAAAAGTTAGTATACGGTGATGGTAAAACATTTATTAAAATGTCTGCTTTTGTATTAACTCCACAACTTACATCTAATAGAGTAGTAGATGAGAATGGTAATGTAACTTGGGTTGCTAAAGAAAATAGAAAAGAACTACATGATTTAAGAATGAAGCTTGAGGGTATTGAAGCTTTACCTGGAAAACAAACTTTAGGTATAGCGGCACCATTAAGTGCATTGAAAATGCTTAAGCAAAAAGTGCAAACATTAAATAGAATTGGTGAAGATAAAGCATTTGAAGAGGATGATTATACTACATTGTCTGCAAAATATATGGGTCTTCAAGTATTAACACCTTCAAATAAGACAGAAGTTATTGATGCAACTCAAATAAAGAATATTGTTACTTCAGAACAAAAAGATGATGTTTTTGTAGAAGCTTTGGGAATGACCGTTGGTCAAATTAGAACTGCTTATAATCTTGCTACCTCAACTAAAGTTGAATTAAAGTTTAAAAATAAAAGAAACTTAATTTTTAGTTTTGATAAAGGAATGCAAGAACTTGCAATTTCTAAAGAAAATAATAAATTAACTCCTAACTTAACAGCGTTCTTAAGATATGCTACTGAGGGTCTTAAAGCATCTCAAGCAAGTAGTAACTTGTTAGAGTTCTTTTCAACTCAAGATGGAGAACAAAAATATGATTTAAATAATCCTATTACTTTAAATAAATTTGAACAGTTGTTCTTAAGTTATTTGAGTAAAGGAACACTTGCTGAAAAAGCACCGGGTCATGCTGTAGCTTTAGTATCTGATTTTGGTACTAAAGTTTATAGAAGAGTATTTAGTGTAGATGAGAATGGTGTTCCTGATAGATCAGAGATCATTAGAGAAAATGTTTGGAATAGTTTGGCTAACAAACCTGCCCTAGGTGAGTATGATACTTTATCTGTTACACTTAAAGATAACAAAGAGGGTATAGTTATATTAGACCGTTTGAGATCTGGTGTAAAAGAATATGACAAAGATGGTAAGTTTACAGGTCAAAGATATACTGAGATGCTTATGCCAGCACACTTTAAATCTGTAATGGATTTAGTTGAAAATTCTAATGGCAAGTTTCCTGATGTATTATCAAAAATGTTTGGTGTACGTATTCCATCTCAAGATAATCACTCAACAATTAACATTAAACATGTTGACTTCTTACCTGCATTCTATGGTTCATCTGCAATGTTTGCGCAAGAACTTATTGAGATATCAGGAGCGGATTTTGATATTGATAAAGTTTACATGCAAATCAAAGAGTTCTATGAAGAGAATGGTCAGTTCTATGAGTATGGTAAACAAACTACAGAGAATGGTAAATACTCAGACTATTTAAGATATGTATCTGAAAAAGTTGCTCAACCTGGAACAACATATGCTGAAGCATTTGAGGTATTTGATAAAAATGAACAAGCTGCAACTATTGAAAATTCTGTAACTAAAGGAGAAGAAGAAGCAATTATTAAAGAAAGTGTTAAAAAAGGATTAATTGAAAAAAATATTGAAAAAGCTATTAAAGCTTTACAAATTTTAGGGTTACCTATTACAAAACAACAATACTTTGATTATAAAAAGAAATTCCGTGAGCCATATGAAGCTCCAATGAATAATGCAATACTAGATTATAAGTATGCATTGATGGGTAATAGAGGTGTAACAGAAACAACAATTGAAAATGAAACACCAATTTCATATACATCTGCTAGTTTGAAAATCTTAACTGATTTATTAAAAGACTTTGTAGGTGAAGGTGAAGTGCAAGGTTTATTACCTGGCCTAAGTGAGCGTTCAAGAGAAGACAATATTGATATCAATAATATGATTGGTAAGATAAAAGCATTTACTAATAATAAAGGGGCTGCTATTGGAGCCATTGTATTACCTAACGTATACTTAAGTTTACTAACTGAGTATGGTGTTAAAATAAATGCTAATGGTCCACAAATTAATATTAATGGTGTTACTCATAATGACTTTGGTATTTTAAGAGAAATTAAAACTATTACCTATACTCCAAAAGGAAAGGCTACTGAAACTTATATTATTAAGGATAATAAAATTTTTAATACAAGTGATATTGAAGTCTTTAAAACAGATAGTGCAGATAGAAGTGCTATTTTAATGATGGCAGATGGAGCTATAAGAAAGCAAGATATTATTTCATCATTGATTACAATGGCTACTGATAATGCTAAAGAACGTCTTGTTGCTAAACTTGGTTTAAATAAACATGCTCTTGGTGTGGTTGCTAACTTAACTGCTTTAGGTGTTCCTATTAAAACATCTTTATTGTTGATTAACAATCCGATGATACAGGATATATATTCTCAAGCATTAAACAAAAAAGATAAATTAGATCCTGGAGTTTCTGCTTTAGTAGACAAGATGATAATTGAGTTACTAGAAAAAACAAAAGCAATTAAAAAAGATGATTTAGAGAAATCATTATCAGACATGGGTGTAGATTTTACAACCTATGATGAAGTTAATGATGCCCTTTTAATAGATGCTTTTAACAATCCAGAAGAGGTTACTGATAAAGAAAAAATTGCAATATTAAATTTATTTTCAGATGCTGTAAAAGTTAAAGATTTTACAAGTAATATGTCAGCTATTGCAGGTTTAACAAATGGATTAGGTAAAGATATCTCAGCAGTCAATGAAAAAGCTGAACAAATAGATAAGCTGTTTGATGAAAAAGCAATGATGGATTTAAAGCCAGTATACAAAAGCAATACTTGGCAATCAAAATATCTTGACATATTTAATCAAATCAGAAATGAGTTATTACCTGTTACATTTTTAACAGCAAGTGAAAACTTTCAATCAATTTTGAGTGAAGTATATGAAAATGTAAATTCTAATTCAAATGATTTTAATGAAGAAGTAAGATCTAAAATATCAAAAGATTTATTATCATACTTAACTATTAAAGCATATCAAGAAAACAAATTAAAAAATGATCCACAGTCAGTGGCTACTTTAAGTAATGCGTTGATCTATCCTGGAGGTGATTATTTATCAATCAATGATATTGTTGATAGATTACGTACCACAGAAACTGGTCAAAATAATTTTTTCTTAGATAACTTTGCAATAAATGTTAAAGCAAGTGATGCTAAAAATCAAACGGGTTTGAATACAGTTGATGCAAATACTTTTAGAAGTTTGAATGCTGGTCAAAAAGTAGATTTACAAAATTCATTTGCTAAACTATATGGCTCATTAGAAACTAAGAATGATGCTTTATCTATAATTAACTATATCATGGTTAAAGATGGATTACAATTAGGGTATGCTTCTTTATTAGAAGCAATCAGCCCTTTTGTAATGGATGCATATCTAAGTCAAATTGAAACAGCAAATGCTGCATTAAGAAGTTATAATGAAGTAAAAGTCAAAGAAACTTTTGGTCTGAATACAGATGAATTAAAATCTGATTTTGTCAATAATTATTTGTTATCAAATATAAATGGACCTTTGTTATATACATTTAATAAAAACTTCCCAGCTAAAGGAATTACTATTAAAAAAGAAGACATTACAAATGAAGTTAAAGTTGATTGGAATCAAATTAATGGTGGTACACCTACGCGTTTTATTAGATTAAAAAGCACAGATGTGTTAGGTAACATGTCTTATGAAACATTCATGTCTACATCAGATCCTAAATTAACAACACAGGTTTATAATAGAGTAGAAACAAAAGGCTCTAATCAACAAAATCCAATTGGGTTTATGTTTGGAGAAAGACCTACTTATAAAGCTGTAAGACAAAGCATTAAACTTAAAAATTCAAAAACAAGTCAAGATGCATATGCTGATAATGTTCAATTTGAAGTACCTGAAAATTTTGCAATATCATCTGATGAGATGATTCAATTGGGTGCATTAAGAAATGAAGATGCTGATATTGAAGCAACTGAGTTTGGTGTAAATATTAATGGTAACAACATTGCTAACATTAGCGCAATGGAAGCATTGCTTACAGCTGAACCAAAAGAAAAAGCAGAAGAGGTTGAGTCAGATATTACTGAAATTGGTGAAGCAACAACATTGCTTGATTCAATGAGTGATCTTGAAAGAGAATTGTATGAAGAGTTTGCAGCTGAAGTTGAAAGTGATTATTCAGAAATTGAGAATTTCTGGGATGCTAATATTCAAAAAAATACTCAAGCTAAAGAAAATTTGAGAGTAAATAATAATGTTCTATCTTTGGAAGATCTTATAGATATGTATAACAGCGGTATATACACAAGTCAAGAAGAATTTATTGAACAAATAAAACAATGTAATCTATAATAAGCTATGGCAAGATGTCCTAATAAAAACACAGCAGAATATAAAGCTTTACAAGAAGTTTATAAAAGTGAAATTGCAACAAACAATATCATAAATACTTGGCAAGATACAAACAACACAGATGTTTTTCCAACTGTAGTTGAAGCAAAGCAATTTGCTAAAAATAACAAGGTTGCTTTTGCATTAAAACAAAAAAGTTTTGCTGAGAGTTTATTAAATAACTTAAGAGACAAAAAACTCATTCATAATGAATTTGGTTTAAATCTTATTAATGTTTCAGATCCAAATGTTTTCTATACAGAAAGAGTTGCTGATTCAACAGTTGTTGAAGATAACAAAAGAAAAATAGAAAAATATCTAGAGGCTAATAATATTCCTTTAGATGCTGTTTCAATTTTAAAGACCAACAAAACATATAAGGTAACAGTAGATCAAAATGTTTTTACTCCAAAAGATTTATTACCATCATCTAGGGCTTGGGATACACCAAGAGCTAAAGCTGTTGTAAAACATTTGATGAGAATGTTTCCTGAAGTAAAAGTTAAAATGCTCAGTCCTACTGAAGCAGAAACTCTTTATAATAAAATACCAAGAAGTGATAAAAGTAAAGTCAACTTCAAAAATGTAAATTCATTTTATTATAACAATGTAGCATACTTGGTTAGAGGTAGAGTTACAGATGAAACTGCAATTGAAGAAATGCTTCACCCTTTCACTGATGCAATTAAAATGGATAACCCGGAATTATTTAATGGGTTACTTACAGAAGCTAAAGCAAACTTTCCAGAGATGGTTCAGTCTATTACTGAAGCATACAATGCAAATAGAAACTTTAGTCAATTAGAAAGAGATCTTGAAATAGTTACTCAAGCATTGTCTAGACATTTTAATAATGAGTATGAGTCAACTCCAACTAAAAAATTCTTAGATAAAATCAAAGAAGCTTTAGAATGGTTTGCAAAAGTGATTAATAATTTAAATGAATACATAACAGGTAAACCTTTATCTGTAAAAGCTATTAATAATAATACCACATTTAGTGATATTGCTAAACTTTTAAATACAGAAGGTATAAGATTTAGACTTGGTAATAATGCAAATGGAAAGGTAAGGTATTCATTATCTCCAGCAAAACAGAAGATAGTAAATGAAGTATTAGCAATAGCTAATCCAATTCAAACACAGATAATTAAAAATTTGTTTCACGTTGCTATTAATTCTGAACAAGAGATAGATTCATTATCTGCAAACATGAGTGATACTAAATCTGCAAATACAATTGTAGTTCTTAATGAAGAAGATCACACATATGTTGATATTACTAACCGTGAGATTTATAAATCAGTAACTACAGCAATTAAAGGACAGCTTAAAAATCAAGAAGATGTTGAACTAAATTTAGTTGTTGGTAATGAAGTAGATTCATTATTAGATTCTTTAATTTCTTTTGAATCATTTGATGAAGCTTTTCTTAAAATGAAACTTTTAACTAGAGAACAAGCTGAAAAAGTGTTTAATATGTTACAAGAACAACTTGAGCAATTAAAACCTTTTAACTCTGTTGCTATTTCACAAGTTGTTGTTTTTGATGAAGCAACAAAACTTGCAGGTACAGCTGATTTAGTTATTATAGATGAGTTTGGTAAAATACAAATTGTTGATCTAAAAACAAGTAAAAGTTCTATCAATGATATGTTTAGTGAAACCATTAAGAAAAATAATATATCACAAAAAATATCAGGTAAAAGATATGAATTAAAAGAATATGATTTAGATGAAGATACTTTTGTATTAGATAAAAATGGTAATCCTGTTTTAGATGCAGATGGTAATCCAACAATTAAATTTCTTGGTAGTGATTTAAGAAAACTTTATGGAATAAAAAAATTGTCAACTAGAGGTCAGCACAATTTACAAGTAAATCTTTATAGACGTATGTTTGAAAACATGGGTTATCAAATTAATAAAGATGATGATGGTGCCGTAACTTTTCATATAAGAGCAGATATAACAGGTAAAGGAAAAGAACAAGTATTTAACGGTACATTTGACTTTGATGGTAAAGTAAAACATCCTTTAAGAATTGACCATTTAATATCAGAAAACTTATTATATGTTGACATGCTTGTTCCTTCTATAGAAGTACTTGATAAAAGTATTTATGCAGCAGAAGATGCTATTTACCGTGGTGATCAAGATGTAGAAGCTATGGAACAACTAGCTGATACAGTAGAAGCTCAACAATATTCTGAATATAATACCATCACAACCGCATTAGAAAACTATGCCCTTGCTTTAGTACAACAAGAAAAAGCAAGGGATAAAATTAAAAGTAATATTTTTAGAGATAAAACAAAAGAACAAACTAGAGATGATATTGCAAGTACATTGGCTTACATTGCTAGTAACATTAATACAGGACCTATAGCTAGGTCTCAAATGTATACACAATTACTAAGAAGTTCTTTAAATCAAATGCAAAAATTTAGAGAATATGTTGAAAATCCAGATAACGTAAGTAAACCTGAATACATTACTTATGTTTTAAACTTTAATAGATTCTTAAGTACATTTGATGCTTTATATTCAATCAAAGATTCTAAGGAGCTTAATGCTACACAAAGAACCTTGGTTCTTCAAATGCAACTTGAACATAATAAACTTGTTGGACATGACAATAGTGAAGGTTTAATCAATGATGCTATTATAAATTTTGTAAAAGAAACCATTAGACTCAGATCAAATAATGATTGGGGTGGAAAAGGTAGTGCATTTACACAAGAAATGTTAGATGACCTTATGGTTATGTCTCCAGATATTGCAATGGATGCATTAAATGCTCAAGATATGGCTACTCAAAAAGATCCTATACTTGCTGTAATGGATAAAATATATAAGAGTCAAAAACAAAAACTTTTAGATAGAATAGAAGAAAGAGAATATTCAATTAGAAGATCCGGTAATACTTTATTAAAACTCTCAGGAAATAAAGATATGCAAAGTCTTTATGACTTTATGTTAGAGTATGATAAAGATGGTCTTTTTTCAGGATTTTATACACAAAGAATTGGTGTACAATATAAAAATATTCAAGAATCATTAAGAAGTAAAACTTATGATAGCTCCGGTCAACCTTATACATATAGAGATGTTACTGATTTAACTAAAGCAAAACCAGAAGATATTCAATACAACATAGAATTGGCCAAAAATAAAGCAGCCTTTAGTAAATTCTTTGAAGCTGAAACTGTAGCTAAAGATGGTACTATAACTAGCGGTGAGTTTCATAAATATACTCAAGAATTTATTGATGCTAGAAATAAATTTGAAACACCAAACATATATAATAATAAACAAGGTGTTTTTTGGACAAAAAAGAAAAACATATCTGAAAGAGATTGGGGTATTTATCAAAATAAATATTATGATTCTGTTGAATATACACAAGCTCAAAAAGTTAATGGTGAACCAACTGGTCAGATAAATAAAAAAAAGCAAGGTACTTTTCCAAAGGTCCAATTTAGAGAAGCTTTAGAAATGAGTAATCCTAAAGAAGGAAAGGGTCAGAACATGACTAGTGAAAAGTATCAAGCAATAATGGATCCTACTAAAACAGATGCATTAAGTGTTGCTCAAAAAGATTTTTATAATATGTTTATAAAATACTATGAAAAAGAATTATTAAATAAATTACCACAAGGAATTAGAAATCAAATGGCGGGCCGTGTTCCTGTAATTAAAAACAATATTTTAAATAGTTTAAAAGGTCAACCAAACATTGTTACTAAAATGTATGCTGATAAAATTAGATCTATTAAAAACTTTACACAAGAAACAGCAACTTCAAAAAATATTGTTTTAGATGAAGATAATAATTTTGTTCAATCTCTTCCTGTTTTTTATACTGGTAAAATAAGAGTTGATGGTGAACTTGAAGCTGTTCAAGCAGAAATAACGGCATTAAAAGATGAGCATAAAAAAGGTAAAATTGGTCCAGAAGCTTATAAGAAAAAATTAGCTTTGCTTAATGGTACAGCAGCGCAACTTAGAGCTCAACCCTCATTAGGTGAGCTTAATAAAGATATGACTTCTGCTTTACTTAAGTTTAGTGCAATGGCTGAACATTATGAAGTTATGGGTGAAATTGAAGATACCCTTACTGCCATGCAAATTGTTATTCAAAGAAGAAACTATACACCCGCTGATGAAGCAATAAGTTTAGGTACTACAATTGATAGTAAATTTAAAAAAGTAGGAACAATTAAAGGTACTGATTCAAATGCTTTGAAAAGAGCTAAGAAATATATGTCAATGATTTATTATGACAATGAGCTTGTTTCTAAAAAGATGGTTGATAAATTAGCTGATGAACTTATAGGTCTTTCTTCACTAGCTTATGTAGCATTTAACCCATTTGGTAACCTTAATAACTATGTTATGGGTAGAATCAATAATGGTATTGAAGTTTTAGGTGGCAGATATTTTGCAAAACAAGCTTATGTAAGAGCAACTAGAGAATATAATGTTGAAGGAACAAAAGGAATATTAGATAGAGTTTCTGCTGGTGCCGTTGATTTAGCTGATATAGCTACTGGAGGAAAAACAGGTATAAAGAAAGCAGATTATGATGCTGATAAACCCAACAATAAATATGAAGCTTTAGTAAGTTATATGAGAATGATGGATAAAGCTTCAGATATACGTCAGACTGCTGATCAATTTGATAGTAAATCTATTTGGTCAAGATTTAAAGAATGGGGTTATATAATGCAAGATGCTGCTGAATATAATGTTCAATCTAAAATTGGTATGGCAATGGTGATAGATACTACAATTAAAAATAGTACAACTGGTGAAACATTATCTCTTTATGATGCATTTCAGTATAATGCTGAGACACATCGAGTTGAATTAATGGCTGGATATGATACTATTGTAACTAAAACCGGAATAGAAAAACCATATAATGATCAATTTAGATATGATTTAAGAAATGAAATTAGAGAAGTTAATAAACAAATTCATGGTAACTATGCTGCAGAAGACAGAATGGTTTTACAAAGTCATACTTTAGGTAACTTAGCAACACAATTTCACAAATGGATTGCACCTGCAATTAGAGCCAGATTTAGAAGAGAATACTTTGATCAAAATTTAGGATGGATGGAAGGCCGTTATAGAGCTTGGTGGAAATTTTTAGGTCATGTTAAACGTGAAATGGTAAGAGGTAACATTAGTGTAAACCCAACTAATTATCATGAAAGTTTTAAAGAAGCTTACGGCTTTACGGGTGAAGGTGGAAATCTAGATCAAAAAGCTGAAGATAAACTTAGAGGTTTTTATAGAACTACGGGTGAACTTGGTATTATGATGAGTGTCCTTGTATTAAATACTTTATTGGCTGGTGTGCTTTCTAATGATGATGATGATGAAGAGTTAACTAAAAGATTAAAAAATCTTATAAGACTGCAAGGAGATAGAACATATAAAGAGATGGTTCTATATACACCAACACCAACCGGTCTTCAACAACAATATCAATTAATTAAAACTCCAATTGCAACTGCAAGAACAATAGGTGAATTAGGTGATGCATTAAGTTTAACTTTAACAACACCAATTGCAAGGTTGTATCTAAGTAAAGAAGAATTTTATGCGGATAAAGATTATGTATATCAAAACAAACCTAATAAAGGTCAATTGAAGTTATACAAAAACTGGGCTGATGTTATTCCTATTTTATATTCATTGCAGAAATGGGATAATATGATTAAAGAACAAGACTTCTACATTAAGTAATTATATGCAAATGCATATTGCAATACGCAATATGACCAATACTATATGTAGAAACATATAATGAATGAAAAAGCCATCATTAAACCTTAAAAAAGGACTTAGTGATGGCTTTAACATACATTAAATAAACTTATAGGTTGATTTTTTATCCTTCACAACTTGCACATTCAAGAATATTTCTTGAAAATGCTTGTGCTGAACTCTGACTAAACTGATAGTAAAGAGTTTTAACTCCTGTCTCATGTGCAAATAAATACAACTGATTAATATCTTTAGCTGGTACAGACGGATGAATCATAATGTTTAATGACTGTGATTGATCAATAAACTTTTGTCTCTGTCCGGCTTGTATAATAATCTCTTTAGGACTGATTTCAATAAATGATTTAAATACTGCTTTACTAGGAAAATCTAAATGTTGAACTGATCCGTCCTTCTTTAAAATACTGTCCCAGGTTTTATCATTATTCAAACCATACTTGTCTAATTCACATTCTAGAAAAGGATTCTTATAGATGGTCTTAGACTTGGCCAAATCTTTAATAAAGTAATTTGATTTGATTGGCTCAATACCCATACTTACCTGACCGTGTATAAATGAACTACTTTTAGTTGGAGCAATTGCAATTAGTGTAGTATTAGCATACCCCGGTCTAATTGACTTTACATTACCAATTTCACATAGTTCTCTGGAGGCTGCCTCAGATCTTTCTTTAAGTATTTTAAAAATTTGTGAATTTAAAAACTTAGCTTCCATTGATTCAAACTCAATAAGTTGAGATTGTAAATATGAATGCCATCCAAGAACACCTAATCCAATTGCTCTATGTTCTTTAGCAAAACTATGTGCTCTAGACATTCCCGGCATTGCTTTAGATTTATTAATAAACTCATCAATCACAGCATTCAAAAATAAAGTGTAAGTTTCAATAGCATCTGTTTCAACAATTTCATCCCAGTGCAAAAGATTAATAGATCCTAAACAACATACAAATGAATTGAATGAATCAGTTGGTAACTGAATCTCAGAACATAAGTTACTTGCTGTAATATCAAAGCCTAATTCTTTATATGGTGAGTTGTTATTTGTGTTGTCCTTGAACATAATGTAAGGAAAACCAAACTCATTTCTTTTCTGAATTATCTTGGCCCAGACTTTACGCTTATCAGAATTCCCTGCTTTCATTTCTTCAATCCATTTGTCAGTTACTGTAACACCAAACTGTAAGTTTTGAATAGGGTTTCCTTCTCCGCCAATTTCTAAGAACTCAAGTATATCTGAATGCTCAACAGGTAACCATGCAGCACATGCTCCGCGTCTTGCTTCAGATTGTTTACATACATCAACAACTGTATCATAAATTCTAGCATAATGTACGGGACCATCTGCGGTTCCTCCAGTTGTAATACTAGTTCCTCTTGGTCTAATGTTTCCTAAAAATACAGAAGTCCCTCCTCCATACTTAGACATCATACCAATCTCACGGCCTGCGTTCAAGATACTATCTAGATTATCATCTACATTAGAACCATAGCAACTAATAGGTAAACCTTTTTGTTTACCAAAGTTAATCCACACCGGGGTAGATAAACTATAAAAACCTCTGGCCATATAGTCCTCAAACTTTTTAGCAAAACCATTAATGTTTAGATACTTCTCAGCTATTACTGCAATATCATGTATACGTTGTTCAGGAGTTTCATTAATATAACCTCTTGATAAAAATGTACGGCTATCTTCATTGAGCCAATAATACTTCTTTCTTTCCATATTTTTAAAATAAGTCATCCTCAGTTATTGCTTTGGATTTTTTGTTATAGTCTATTTGTTTTTTGTAAAAGAAGTCACCCTCTTTAGTAGAAAGAATCTCTACGTCAAACCATTTTGTTGTAGCTAGTAACTCAGCATCAACAGTAAATATAGGTTGCATTTTTATTTTTTCAAGGGAGTTATTAAACCTATTTCTAATAAAATTTTCAATAGTGGCTTTAGATAAAAACTCTAACTCACCTTTCTCAAAAATCCAATTTAATATATCACACTCAGCATTGTATGCTTTCATACAAGCTGAATAAATAAGATCTTCAAATTCTTTATCAAACCATTCAGGATTTTCTTTTTTAATAATGTTAATTAATTCAGCACCAAAGTTTCCATGAATCTCTTCTTCTTTACTAGTTGCTTCAACTACATTAGAGATACCTTTAAATAAGTTTTTCTCTTTGTTAAAAGACATCATAATAAGAAACTGGCTGAACAAACTAACATGCTCAATAAATAAAGAGAATAACAATACTGATTTAGTATACATTTTATTGTCTTTGCTGCGGGACCCGTCTAAATACTTCTTTAAGTATTGGATTCTACCAGCAATAGCAGGTACATCCACAACAGTTTCAAACTCTTTTTCTAATCCTAAGATTCTCAAAAGTCTTGCATAAGCATCTTTGTGTCTTACTTCAGATTCTGCAAAGGTCATACCCACATCACCTATTTCAGTGATTGGCATTCTTTTATAAAGATCTGCCCAGAATGTTTTAACATTAACTTCAATTTGTGCAATTGCAAGCATTGTTTTTTTAATTACAGATCTTTCTTTACTGCTTATTGTAATTTTATAATCTTGGATATCTTCAGTAAAATTAAATTCTGTATCTATCCAATAAGAATGTCTGATAGCATCTTTGTATGCTAATAGAGACGGGTATTCATAAGGGAGAATGTTTACCCTTGGTAAAAAGATGTTTTTGTTCATAATGATTTTTTGAATTTTAAAGTTCTTAGGTGAACTTGAGTATATATAATTTACTAAATATTTAGCTATTATTATGCATGTTTGCATAACTAATGGTAAAGAAAATGAAACCAATTTCTATACCTGAAACAAGACGGTATTCATCATCTTCACAGAGTACTTCACAGTTTATAAACTTAAGTCCTAGTATTGGCTCTGTTGGTAGAAATTCTACATTAAATCTGTTTCTAAAGATTAAAGGGTTTACTTTATTCATAATGAATTTTTTTGATTTAAAAAAGTTAATAAGTAACAATTATTTTGTATATTATAAGTGTATAGCCAGGGAAATACCATTGGCAAATATAAGATATATATATTTATAATGAAGAGTAGAATACTTAATATTTTCAGTTACTATGACACTGAACCAATGGAAATAATCATTGGTTTAATATGGCTCATCATGCTGCCAATCATATGGTGCTTTGAGTTTTCTTGTAACTTATTTGTCATAATTCCAAGCATTTTTCTTGGAATAGCTATGATTAAAGCAACTTGTTCTCATTCAATTAAAGTAAGAAAGACTTTATCTTACGGGTCATTTATTTTTTCCATTTTTATAGTTTTAGGATTTATATTTAAAGGAGCAATGGTTAATCCCACTCATTGGTTATGGTTTCTACCATCAATTATATCTTTTTTAAACCTAACATCAATGACATCAAAATATTATAGAAAACAAAAACAAAGTAGCAATGACATCATATGATAATGTAACAACAGTAATAGTTACTATAGTAACTGTTTTATTCTCTGCAGGGGCATGGAAATTTTATGAAAAGAAAATAAAATTAAAAACTGAACTAGAACAAGAAGATAGAACGGATAAAAATATGTATAGAGATGATTTAAGAGATAGGGTTAGAAGACTTGAGCAATTGCTTACGGATAGTGCTTTAGAAAAAGAGGTAATGAGAGATCAGATCCTTTCACTTACTAAAGAAGTAAGTACGCTGCATGTTAAGGTTGAATATTTAGAAAAAGAAAACCAAAGACTTAAGAACATTTAGTCTAAAATCATATATTTGCTTATATAAATAAGAATTTGTA
>ERZ889217.124-NODE-124-length-49141-cov-14.416656_pt1 | contig 49141 bp, 49 predicted proteins | sample MGYA00521098_ERZ889217 | MGnify/ENA primary metagenome ERZ889217 (study PRJEB32303, sample SAMEA104408613) | aquatic metagenome | biome: Brackish water; feature: Pelagic; material: water | place: Baltic Sea | collected 2014-06-10T22:04:00 | depth 2,362 m ... | reverse complement strand
GAAGCCCAACTAGAGTGGTGCGCCCGGAGGGGCTCGAACCCCCAACCTTCTGATCCGAAGTCAGATGCTCTATCCATTGAGCTACGAACGCGTCCTGAGTATCTTATTTGCTCACAGGCCCTTCACCACTCTTGCGGCACGCCAAAACGCTCAATGTATGGTGCAAATCTTTGACGCAACACCGCCGGATCAATGCCGAACTCCGTGAAGTCATAAATAACTTTGCCATGCCGATCACGTTCGTGAGTCTCTTTGTATCTCCCATGGGCAGCCTTGGCCCGGTCATCAAGTGGTTGCTCTGCCAATGCATAAATCCGTTGAATCATTGCCAGATCGTCACTCATGAGATCTTGAAATAGAACATCCAAACAGCGCGAATCGGGCACAGTTTGACGATCTCGCAGAATTGCATCCAACATCTCTGTATTCAGACTCGACCAGAAACCACCAACAGTCGCTGGGTCAATTTTTTTCAGATGCAATCGGGCTGTATAAGTCATCATGGTGATCAACGACAGCGTCACTGGAACAGGGTCGCGATGGGTGAGCAAGATCACAGCGTCGGGGAAAACAGTATTCAATGTTCGGAGTTGTTCAAGATGTTGTGGAGACTTCAAAATCCAGCGCTCTCCTCCACGTAAAAATGTCAGCGCTTGAAGAGTTGTCCTGAGATATTCGTAATGCGGCACATGGTCGTGATTTTTGTACCATTCGCGCCATGTTGGCATCGGAGCGATGGTGTCGAAATACATCGTGCACAAAGAGTTGGCTAACAACTGAATTTCTTCATGCACATGTTCGACGGTCATCTCGTGCATCCGATTGAAATGCGGCATCGCCTGATCAGCGAAAGCAAGTCCAGCGACACAGCGTTCAATACGTGGATCAGGAATAAGTCCCACTTCGTGGGGTAACGGAATCGGCTGCTGAGATTCCCAATAGGGCAAGGACCGTAGCGCTGGATCCGCCGCTAACAAATTGTGTAGATGTGTGGTCCCAGTGCGAGGTTGCCCAACGATGATGATTGGACGTTTGATCTTGATGTCCTTAATCTCAGGATGACGAGACAAAAGATCAGCCAAGAGAAGTCGGTTCTTCAAAAATCCGACAAGTTGCGTGTGCACACTGACATGCCCCATCCCCGACAAATGCGCCTCGGAGTTCAAACAGCCGACAAGCACACTCAATGGTTCAACAAACTCCGAAGGACCAAAGTCGGTGAGTGAACCACCCAATTGCTCAATCGCTGCAGCCTTCAGAGCTTCAACCTCCAGCGGCAACATGTCAGCAAATTCAGCCGCCCCAGCGAACATCTCTGCCACTTCAGGTGAAAACTTTGGCGACGCCAAATCATCAAGGCGTAACGCAGGAATAGTCACAGGTCACTCCACTGGACGACGGTGGCTTGAGGTGTTTCAATCTCTCCCTCAGGTAAGAAAAAACGCCAAAAGACTGAGCCGTACATCCGCCCTTCAGAGTCCAACCAGTTAGGTACTCCAGGATCGCTATGGGCAATCACAATACGAAAACTTCCATCTTTTTCCAGTTGAGTGTTGGCACGATTGCGACTCACTGGTCGATTGACATAATCAAACATCTGTGAAAAGCGAGTCCATAAACAAACATTTGCGAAACGACAATCTGGCCAACGCCCAGTGATCACTAAGGCCTGATCGGGGCCGATCACAAACGGTGCCATTGAGTAAGCAGCATCAGCGGCTGCCAATGCAAGAGTGCCCGGCTTTTCCGGCTGATGAAAAAAATTGGGAGTCGTGGAAACCCACGATGGCATGATTTGCCCTGGCTTTATTCCGTCAACAGTTTTTGTCCGTACATGATTGATCACACGTTGCAGGGCTGCAGCCATACGCTCGTCATCCCACTTAGGTGGCGCTTCAACAGGTGATGTGCTCTCAATACTCAGAGGTACATGCAAAGTTTGTGAGACGGCGGCCGGAGACGCCCACTCAAAATAATGGCGCGTCGTAATACGTCCACCCGCTTCAGGCAATGCCAACCAGTTGCGACTTCGTTGCGAACCGCCCAACCAAATTTCATAATCACCGTTGCTGTCGGCGTCAATCTCGGTGTCATTGAGTACGCCAGCCAGACCCGTGGGATAGTTGCCGTCGTGTCCACCCGCTTCGACGGTGAAAGATGTGTACACCGCTCCTGCGAGGTTTCCGCGCACTCGATATTGCAAACTTCCTGATACTGGCGCTTCAAAATACAGAGCATCGGGGTTATCTCCGGTGAAGCTTCGCGTCGGACTCACAATGCGACGGAAAACGGGACGCTGAATATCAAACTCCTGATGTGAATACAGGGCACTCTGTAAAATGTGGGTCAAATTGCGAAAGCCGTCAGGTAGATCGCCGTCCATCGTGATGCCCCACTCAGGACCCAACCATCGTTCACCAGCGTCGCGCAGCGAATCAAGCAAATGATTCCACGCCAACCGAGTCTGATCAGCCATTACATCCCCCTAGGACTAGTCACGAATAGTTGGAAGCCATAGCAACAACCAACCCACGGCAAACTAACTTAATCGGCTCGCAGGGCAACCACACAGCGCATGGAATGAGTAAAGAATTGGCGCACTCGGCCGGAGTCGAACCGACAACCTTCTGATCCGTAGTCAGATGCTCTATCCATTGAGCTACGAGTGCAACGCCTAATAGCCTAGAGGGCTATCGCTCTCGTGAAAACCCTAACAATCCAATATAGGTTGGGCTTAGTTCTTTGGGCACCAATTTCGCGTGCACCAAGGTCGCCAACTATTTGATCTTTGATACGTCGCATAGGCCAATTTGGCATTTGTGCGGGGGTCATATAGTTGTTCCATTTTGGTCACGCCGTAATTCTTCATCCAAGATTTGTGGACGTTCCAGTACATCTGGAAGAGACCAACACAGCACCAGTTGTGACTCAGCGGATTAAAATTACTTTCGCGCTTGACAACGAAAAGCGCATTCTCTTCAAGACTGTCGGGCCATTCATCGCGAATAATCTGTTCAACTTCGCTGCGAGAGTAGGTTCGCGGTGGCTGATATTGCGGCGCAGGCACAGTTGCATGCACAGTTGCAGGCGCGGGCGTAGTTGTAGGCGCGATGCTCACGCTGGTGCCTTTGGGCAAGCAAATTTTTTGACCAATCAGCAACACAGACTTTGTCGTCATGCCATTGACGGATGTCATTTGCGAGATGGTCGTGTTGGCTTTGTCAGCGATTCGACTCCACGAATCACCAACGACAACTGTGTAGTTCGCCGAGCACGAAGTTTGATGTGCTGGGATGACGAATCCGGCGGCGGCGGGTCGCAACGGAGGGACTTTGGCCCCAGGCGGCAAGCAAATCTCTTGACCGACCATTAAAGGTGAGCGAATGGTTTTGTTGTTAATACCAGCAATCAAACTGGCCTCAGTGCCAGCCGCAGTGGCAATAGCAAACCAAGAATCCCCCGACTGCACGATGTAACGAGAACTACAAATCGGCGTTGCCACCGGGGTCGTCGGCGTTGCCAACGTTGTCTCAGCAATGGCTGGGGGAAGCGTTGTGTTAGCCGTTGTCGTCGAACTCAATGGGGCTTGATCGGTACTGTCCAATTGCACAACAACCGCCGCACCACCGGTCGTCGTCACATCAACCCCGTTGCCTTCTCCGCGCAAGGCCCAAGCCACCGGTGCGGCGCATAGACCTACAAGAACTAAGAGACCGAGACGACGACGTAAGAGAATCTCGGGCGAGACAAATTTTGACCTACCACGGGACCCACGGCGACCGGGGCCAGATGGACCCCAAGGCAGTTCATCATGTTGCGAGGATCGGTGGTAGGTGTTCATCGGGGCTCTGTGGCGGTGAGACTTCTCAATCGCTTCCCGTCAGTTTGCTCGTTTTGTAACACAATCGCAACAGAACGCTACCCTGGCGTGTCTCAAGATAGGTCTTTATCCACAGGCAAATTGGTCATCCAAGCACTACGCGGGCACCATGATCACCTTGTCCACAATGAATAAACTTTTCCTCAAAAACCGCCAAAAATCGGGAAAATCAGATTTCCAGTCGGGAAATGTGGCCGGAAACTACAAGGTCACTGAGCGCCGTTAACGACTGCACCCTCGTGACGCTGAAGTAACTCAACGGAATATCCGTCTGGGTCGAGAACAAATGCCACTGTTACCGGCCAGCGCTCCAAACGTGCGGGGGCCATCGTCGAAGTGAAGCCAGCAGCCACCGCACGATCGTGAACATCTTGGCAATCGTCCACATTCATATAGATCTTCCACAGCGCAGTGCCGTGTTCTATCGGACCAGAACGCTCCAGCCACTGGGCCAACTGCACCCGTCCCCCACCCACATCGGCGGCGAGGACAATCTCATCGACTCCAGGAATCTGAGTCCGAGACTGGACCTTGAGGCCAATGATTTCGGTATAGAACCATTCGGACCGTTTTAAATCGGTGACGTTTATGCAGTACTGACCAACTGTCGATGCCATGATCTCCCCTTTGTGAAGTTGTGTTGTTGTAAATGGAAACTGATAAAAATATGGCTTACGGAATCAAAGAAAAATCATGGTCCGTCAGCCAATGGCGACCCACTTCTTTCACCGGAGCCCAACGATCAGTCAGGCGTTGGGCCGTGGGATCGGCGTCGGTCACTTGTCCGAAATCAGAGGGACGTGGCGCCATGCGATCAGCATGCACCTTGAGTTTGGCGAGATCAAAACTAAATAATTCGGCCGCACTCAAACCCACCATCCGCCGCGTCTCATCAATCGGAATGTCATGGAATGTTTTCGTCAGCCAAGCGCGTGTGTTCGGCCATGTGCCTTCGGGATGCGGGAAATCGTTACCCCACATAATATTCCCAACGCCAATTTCATAACGCATGCCCAACTCACGACGCTTGGTATTGGAAGCACCGATGAATACGTTGCGATCGATGTATTCGCTCGGAAGCATTTTGATAGCACCCTTAAACGGATCGCCACCTAATTTTTCCGTACCCTTTTGACCAAGAGCAAGTCGATCCCAGAACCAAATCTGTGGTGGTAACCACCAACAACCGGCCTCGGTCACACCAAAGCGCAAACCAGGGAAACGTTCGAACACGCCAGACCACAGCATGAACCACAATGGACGCGCTGGCCACCACACAACTTCGGTGACATAGATACCGAGGTGATTGTCATATTCATCGCGCGAGGCTGGGCCCGAGTGGGTCGAGATCGGCATGTTCAATTCTTCGCATAAGGCCCATACGGGGTCGTAATGACGATCGTGATATGGCAACTGATTGACCCACATCGCGGGAATCATCACGCCGCCTAAGCCGGATTCTTTAGCCCGACGAATTTCAGCCAAAACCCGTGGTAGATCGGCCGTAATGGGCACAAGGGCCATGCCACGACGGCGCTCTGGACTTTGTGAACATAATTCGGCGAGCCAACGATTGTGAGCAATTGATCCAGCAAGACCTAATTCAGGATCCATGTCTCCGGACATCCCGAGACCCGCACCGAATGGCACGCATGTCCGACTCTCTACTGCATCGGCATCGGGGAAAATGACTTCACCGGCAACACCATCGCCATCAAGTTCCTGATCACGACGCGTCGCCTCCCAACCGCTGCGTAATGCTTCCTCGTGCTCTTCAAACCACTTCTTGGCGTAATCCTCGTTGCGTGTTCCGAGCATCGTGGAAACTTCAAGTGCCTTGTCGCGCTCGGCCAAGAAATCATCAAACTGCGGATGAAACTTTTTCTCCAAGTACTCGCGATAATCCGCAGTCGGAAGCCCTGCGTGACTGTCGGCCGAGACAATGATGTACGGATCGTTGACTGGAACGTTGAGATATGGATCGATATAAGGATTCCCCGTATGGGTGGATGGGTTATCAATAGTGGTCATACTTTTCTCCTTGGTGTATTCATCATTTTCAGCCTGGAACTTGCCGTAAATAGGTCGGATTACTACGCGATTTCATTGACTCATAACGAAGACGCATCGAGTTGTCACCGCGTTCGCTATCGGGCATCATCCAAAACTGGTTGTGCAAAATACCGTCAACAACCATTTCGGCAACTTCTTCCACAGCCGTATAAGCAATTGCATGTCCAGCGGCCTTCATCTGAATTTCTAATTGTTCAACCGTTGTGTACGGAGTCTTACGCGGTCGTTGTTTAGCAAACTCGTCAGTGCGCGATCGCCAAGATTCAAACAAACCAGTGCGCAACATGTTCGGCCCTGGAAACAACACAGAAACGCCAATGGACGACTCAACTTCTTGCAATTGTGCGTAGAGACATTCTGAAGCCGTGACCACAGCGGCTTTTGTTGCGGCATATTGCGGGGTTCCTGACAGCGGTGACACTCCGCCATTTCCTGAAGAGGTGTTCACGATGTGGGCCTCTTCACCGTGAGCCAACATGGCTGGCACGAACGAGTTGATCCCGTGAATCACACCCATCACGTTGACCGCTATCGCCCACTTCCAATCATTAAGTTCATGTTCCCACATTCGACCTTCAGCGCCAGCCCCGATGCCAGCGTTATTACACAAGACATGCACCGCTCCGTAGGTGGACACAGTGAAATCACGCAATGCGTCAACTGATTCCTGATTGGTCACGTCAGTGACATGACCGCTGATCTCTAAACCTTTGGCGCGACACTCTTCAACAGTGGCTTGCAAAAGTGGGGCTTGCACATCGGCCAAAACAACTTTCATTCCTTGCGCAGCGAAACGCTCGCCCATCGCACGACCGAGACCACCACCACCGCCAGTGACCACTGCAACTTTTCCTGCCAATGATTTCATGACATTCCCCTTTGACTACTGACCATCACACATCGGCAGTCAAGCCGACAAAAGCAGGACAACGTTGTGCTTCTTTGGGCACTCCACCTTTAGGGAGAGCGACTGCCACATCAGACACCTTCGGTCCGACTCTGGCGGCGATTGGTGCAAGTTGTTTGAGATCAAAGCCATACACCTCGGCGGCATTGAGACCCAACATCTGCTCAATCTCTGCAGGCGCACAGTCAGCAAAGGCTGCGCGCAATGCCTCAGTGCTGTACGGAAAACTGGTTTCCTTATGTGGATAGTCGCTGCCCCACATAATGCTGTCAACGCCCACTTTGTAACGCGAAGGCACTTCCCCTGGACGAATAAAACTTGAACCCGTGTAGCACTGACGAGCCCAGTATTCGCTCGGCTGCAACGGCAATCGCGACATCACGGGTTGTCCCCAGACATGTTCTTGCGAACCAACTGCATGACGCATTCGGTCAAAGAAATAATCCAAGCGAGCCAACTCACCTGGAACCCATTCGGTGCCTTGCTCAGTAAACACGCACTTCATTTCGGGATGACGCTCCATGGCCCCCGAAACAATGAGATGAGTGAGCGCTCGATGTGACCACCAAGTGATCTCCAATAAAAAGATCACTGGAGACTCAACGGCCTCGGTCATGGCAGGACTGGCACTACCGCCGTGATGATTCACAGGCATGCCCAATTCTTCGCAGACCGCCCACAGCGGACCGTAATAGTCGATGTCATACAACTCAGGCAGTCCAACTCCAGGCGGCACCCCAGGAAGAAGAATTCCCCCCATCAATCCAGCCGACTTTGCCCAGCGAATTTCTTTAATTGAGGCTTCAATGTCGTGCAGATTGATTTGGCAAATGCCGACACGACGACCTGGTGTCCGACTACAAAAATCTGCTAACCAACGATTGTGAGCACGCAATCCGGCCCAGCGTCGAGCAGCATCACCACTATTGACAGCAGGTGGCTGATAGGTCAACGAACTTTTAGGATAAAACGGTGGAATGGTGTTTGGATAAATCACCTCGGCAACAATTCCATCGGCCTCCATATCGGCCAGTCGGCGATCAGAGTCCCAGTTGCGTGGCCCGTCTGGACCCTTCAGATCCTCGTATGGAACCTCATACGTCTCAGCCCAAGCATCAAACTCACTCACATATTCTTTGTCAAGAAAAGGTCGATACTCCAACAGTTCCGCGCCAGCATGACAGTCAGCAGAAATAACCGTGTACCTCTCGTCAACCATCTGATTTCCCCCTGAGAACTCTTGATACCAACACTGTTATTCCTAGCAGCAGCAGCCCAGACCGCGCACATTGGTTCATAAAGAAGAGACAAACTTTTGTGATCTGGCCAACGAATTGGCGGAGAGGGTGGGATTCGAACCCACGGACTCCGTTTCGGGAGTCAACGTCTTAGCAGGACGTCCCATTCAACCGTGCTCTGGCACCTCTCCAAGGTGTAGCGGGAGAAGCCTACAGGCGAGTTTCCAGCAACACTTCGAGCGGAACGGGAGGGATTCGAACCCCCGGGCCTTGTGAGCCTTCCGCTTTCAAGGCGGATGCATTTGTCCGCTCTGCCACCGTTCCGCCTATGAGGCTAGCGACTATTTTCGTGAGTACCATCGCCGTTTCAGGTAGCGATACTGATTCCAAAGAGTCTCTCAAAACTGGCGATGTACTCGGCGTCGTCCTCAACGGCCCCCAGCGCCACCCAATCGGCGTCACTGACCGAATCTCGACGTGCCAAAATCTCGGGCCCACCCCAAGATACGGGATAACGCAGTCGCGGGGTTGTGGTTTCAATGGCTTGGCGAATCACAGCCCCCACCTCAAATGGGTCCGTGGAGTTAGCCATGCCCGCTGCGTAAAACTGAAACATCCGGCGGTAGTGCGCCTCGTAGGCGCCCGTGCTGTTTGGGGCGTCAATATTCTTGGCGAAGATCGCCGATTTGGTGATCCCGGGCTCAATGATGGCGACACGAATATTGAAAGGGGCAAGTTCCTGAGCGAGACCTTCACTCATTGCTTCAAGGGCCCACTTTGATGCCACATAGGGAGCTTGCGCGAGAGCCGCAAAACGACCCACGACCGAGGAGACGTTGATGATGCAACCAGACTTTCGTTGACGCATCGCTGGCAGAACTTCTTGAGCACAACGAACTGCACCACAGAGATTGATGTTCATAATGTCGAGATACAACGAAGACGGACATTCTTCAACCACAGCATTGCCGCCAACACCAGCATTGTTCACCAACACGTCGATGCGCTCGGTGCGTTGCATGATGTCTACAAATCCATTGGTGACGCTTTGATCATCGGCAATATCTAATTCAACCCACTCAATATCGACGCCAACTGCATTTGCCATTGCTATGGCTTTGGTGGCTTTATCAATGTTCCGAACCGTGCCAAAGACGCGGTATCCGTTTTGCGCCAAGTGAATGGCCGTGGCTCGGCCGATCCCCGAGTTTGCTCCGGTGACAACCGCTACTGATGGTGAATGTGCAGACATACCTGCACACTAGGCGCAAAAACGAGATTATTGAATCGTCAAGCGGAGTCGATCTATCCAGTCATCGGCTTGTTGCCAACGCACATCGGCATGTTCGCGAGTGCTGTGTATGTGAAGCGAATGCGCAGGATAAGAACCCAAAAACTTCACGTTTCCTTGCTTGGCATGCAAGGCCCGCAAAGCATCGGCGACCAACTCATCGGCGATATGTCCGTCGAGATACATCACGAAACAATAATCGCCAAGTCCGCCAGCTTTCGTCGGTCGGGACAACAAGTTGGTGATGTTCACTCGTCGTGCGGCGAACTCTTGCAAAATTGAAATCAAACTTCCTGGCTCATCGGCGCGTTGATAGACAACAATGCCAGTGATGTCATGTCCCGTCGGTGCAGGTATTCCTGAGCGACCGACGACAACGAAGCGCGTCTGATTGCCAGCATGATCGGCAATGTCGGTTGCCAAAATATCAAGTCCATATAAAGTCGCAGCATTTCGCGGCGCAACGGCAGCGACTCCTGCCACAGCATTCGTAGCAACTGTTTTGGCTGCATCGGCAGTGCTATTTGCTGCGTCCACTTGAGCGTTAGGTAATTTTTCCCTTAGGTACCGATGGCATTGGGCGGTGGCAACGGGAATTGACAACACGCTCGTGACATCGCCAAGTGCTGTTCCAGGTAAGGCCATTAAACAATGCTCAATATCAAGAACGATTTCGCGTTGAATCAACAGTTCGTAATCGAAGGACAAAGCATCTTGAGTGAAGTTCACCGTACCTTCAATGGAATTTTCAATGGGGACAACACCGAAGTCCACTTCGCCACTTTGCACAGCATCCAAGACATCCGGGACCGAGCGATAGGCCACCAACTCAGCCTGATCGAGATCTCCCTGAGAACGCACGGCCTGTTCGGTGAAGGTCCCGAAAGGTCCAAGAAACGCCACCCGCAAAGATCGCTCAGTTGGGTGCTGGGATGGAGTGGAAGTGTTCACAATCGCCAAGGCTAGAGGCACGGTCGCCAAGTGGCAGGATGATTAAGTGGATGTTGAAACCTTGCGCCAATTAATGGATGGAGTTTCTGCAGGTACGGTCTCGCCAGATGAGGCCGTCGAACGGCTCAAAAGACTGCCTTTCAGCGATGTCGGCGATGCCTTGGTGGATCACCACCGACATCTCCGTCAAGGCACCCCCGAAGCCGTCTATGGACCAGGTAAGACCCCCGAGCAATGCGTTTTGATCGTTGCTGAGTTACTGGCCCACGGCACTGGACCTATCCTCGTGACGCGTACCAACCAAGATCAATGTCTCGCTCTGACCACTGCTTTCGGCCCCGCTGAGATGGCCAATGGTTCCATGCTGTGGCGCGCTGCAACACCTTGGTACAAAGGACGGGCTCTTGTTATTTCCGCGGGTACCGCTGATGTACCCGTGGTGGATGAGTGCCTCTTGGCTTTACGCGCCCACGGCATTATTGGCGCCCGCATCACCGATGTCGGTGTAGCGGGGTTGCATCGATTGCTAGATCGCCTTGATGACATCATGGCCGCAGATGTCATCGTCGTGGTCGCTGGCATGGAAGGCGCCTTAGCCAGTGTCATCGGCGGACTCAGCGGCAAACCTGTGATCGCCGTACCCACCAATGTGGGGTACGGATCGGGTCTTGAAGGTGTCACGGCACTTTTGGCAATGCACGCCACCTGCGCCAATGGCGTCACCGTAGTCGGCATTGACAATGGTTATGGAGCAGCATGCGCAGTATCGCGTATCCTTCGTAGTCTCCAACCGAAAGAGAAATCATGAGTCGCCTCGCTTGGTTTAACTGCACTGCTGGAACAGCGGGAGATATGACCCTGGCCGCGCTCGTTGACGCAGGTGCAGATTCTTTCGCCGTCGGAGCGATTCTTGGTGGCTTAAAGATTGACGATTACGCTCTCACGTTTGAGCGCACTCAGCGTTCTGGTGTCAGCGCAACTCGCGCCATTGTTGCCGTGCACGATCATCAGGCCGAACATCAACATCACCACCGCTCGTGGAGCAATATCTCCCAACTGCTACAGAATTCTGAATTACCAGATCGTGTCCGCGCCCGAGCACTCACAGTGTTTCACGTCTTAGCCGAAGTGGAAGCCAAGATTCATAACGTCAGTATTGACGACATCGAATTTCACGAAGTTGGAAGTGTGGATGCGATCATTGACATTGTTGGCGTATGTGCTGCTCTTGAAGTTCTCAATATTGAAAAAATATTTTGTGGCAATATTGCCGTTGGCCACGGACATATCAACACCGCTCATGGTGTGCTCCCCAACCCTGCACCAGCGGTGACTGCTTTATGTGCCCTGCGCAACGTCACCATGGTGGGACTGGATGACCATCGCGAACTTGCCACACCTACGGGGGTTGCTCTGATGGTCGCGCTCGCCGAATCGTTTGGCGTCATGCCTTCAATGGGCGTACACGCTGTTGGTTACGGTGCCGGCACGGCTGATATTTCTGGGCGCGCCAATGTCGTGCAAGTCATCATCGGTGACGCAACAGAGACATCTGTGCTGTCGGGGACTGGTCAAACGGTGCAACTACTTGAGGCAAATGTTGACGATGTCACCGGCGAAGTAGTTGCTCATACCATCGCCTCACTACTCAGTGCCGGAGCGCATGATGCCTGGGCTTCCCCAATTGTGATGAAAAAAGGTCGCCCTGCTTTTACGGTTCATGCCCTATGCGATTCATCTCTCATAGAAAAAATAGCCGCAATTCTTGTTCGTGAGACGGGCACACTCGGATTACGTGGCACAACCTTGCAACGCTGGCCACAAACGCGAACTGAAAAAACAGTCACTATTGATGGCTACGACATTCGAGTCAAGATCAGTGGCAATCGGGTCAAGGTTGAGTACGACGATGCACTGCTGGCAGCCACGGCTCTCAATATCCCTCTGCGTGAAGTTTTATTGCGGGCCGAACAATCAGCGCAGTAAATTAGTCGGCGAGAGCGTCACCAACGATTTGCGTGAGGGCGGCGATTTCTACTTCACCTGACACGCGAACCTTAACTTCGCCATCGGCCCCGACAATCACAAAAAACGGATAGCCCGAAACACCGTATGCCTCAGCTGCTTCCATCGATGTTGAATCCGCCATCATCGGCCAGGTCCAACCTTTGTCAACGGCCCATTGCGAGGGCGGGTAATTCGGCCGATCACTAGCGACTGCGGTACTCACACCGACAACCTGCAGTTCACTCGGAACTGCACCCGATGCTTGCCACTCAATGAGACGCGGAACTTCGCGATTGCAATGTGGGCACCAATGCGCCAAGAACACGACCATGTACGCCTGACCATCACCAGGAGTCACCGATACACCTGATCCGTCAAAGGTCGCACCATTCAATGTCGGAGCCACTTGACCCACCATCGGATCGATCGCCTCATCACCTAATGACTCAAGGGTGGTGCCCTCAATAACAACGGGCTGATTTTCCTTGGCGAGCACATCGCCACCTGGTAGCGAATTAGTTGTGCTACTACCTTCATCGCCGCCGCCTACAACAACAGCCACGAGTAGCGCTGTGGCAATTGCGGCCACTATCGCCAATACAACCCACTTGCCATTACTTGGTTGAGATTTCTGAGCCATCTATGGCCTGCCTTTCAAGATCGTCGCCAGGAGTACCTATAAATAAGAGTGCCACAATGGCAATGAATCCACACAAAGCCATAAAGGCAAGTGTCACAAAACCCATGCGCCGAAACCACACATCTGTACATGATGGCCCAATGCCGCAAGCCCCATCTCCTAAAGACGGTTTCCACTCAATCAGATAGTGATAACTAGATAAACACACACCAGCGATCAGTAAGGGCAAGGCATACCAACGCACATTGCGGTCTTTACGAATCGCAGCGATCAACAAAATACCTGCCAGGGGATACATGCAAATACGCTGGAACCAACACAGGCGACAGGGCGCATAGTGCGCTACCTCGCTGAAATACAGGCTTCCCGCAGTAGCCACCGCCGCTACCAACCACGCCAGCCAAAGTGATAGGCGGCGAATATCGTTCACCAACGCCGTTGTGGGGGCGAAATAGCCGCCGACCGAGGCAAAACCCAAGCCGCCCACAAGGGCAACCAAGGCCAATAAGGACGCAAAAAGTTCAACAGTTCTTACACTCACCATTGTCAGTATGCCTGCACCAAGCGCGAGAATGAAAACCTTGAATGAGTTAAATCCCCAAGTTCCCCCAATTGAGTCACAAGCCGATACCGCTGTCGTTATTTCTGCTGATGAATTCCAGCAACTTTCAACACTGGGAAATGTGATCATCGCTGATGTTCGGTGGTATCTCGATGGGCGCGATGCCCGCAAGGTGTACACCGACGGGCATATCCCTGGTGCCATCTTTGTTGATCTTGAAAAAGATCTCGTGAACTCCGATCGCACCGATGCCACTGCTGGTCGACACCCATTCCCCTCACCATCAGCCTTTGCTGGGGCAATGTCGCGTCTCGGAATCAGTAACACCTCACGGGTTATTGCCTATGACGACACAGGAGGTATGACTGCAGCGCGATTCGTTGTGATGTTGCGCATGCTGGGTTGCCAGGCTTCATTGCTTGACGGGGGAATCGCAGCGTGGCAAGCACATTCACATGAACCATTAGCCACAGGAAAACCCATGTCGGTGAAAGGCGGAACTTTCACCACGACTCCGTGGCCCGTCCATCAGCTCGCCAGTAAACAAGAACTTGAAGAGATTCTTATCCGTACTGCGACTTCATCACGACTCGTCATACTTGACGCGCGTAGTCCTGATCGCTTCGCTGGCAACGTCAATGAAGCCGCAGCCAAACTTGATCCGCAACCTGGTCACGTCCCAGGAGCATTCAACGCTCCTTGGAATAGTCTCCTTGATTCACAAACCGGCATCTTGAAGAACGTGGATGAACTGCGCGTCCACTACGAATCATTATGTGTTGACGTTGCCGACGATGTCATTGCCTATTGCGGCAGTGGAATCTCGGCTTGTCTCAACGTCGTCGCCCTCGAACATGCCGGATTTGGCCACGCACGACTTTTTGTCGCTTCCTGGTCGGGTTGGGCATCTGACCCGCAGGCACCCATAGAGGTTGGCAGTGCAACTCCTGACCGTGACGCTTTCATCAAGCACACCTCATCGGTGAGCAGTCATGCTGTTCGTGAGTTGCGTCGAACACGACAGAAAAATCGACTTGCCGAAGTTGAATGGTTTGAAGCTCTCTATCGGGTTTACCTTGCGGCATTTATTTTCGGTGGTGGAATTTTGTTTCTTTCTGGCCTCGTCACCGATGAGCCAGTCACCACTACAACTGCCGCTGATGTCTTAAAGTTTGGGCCCAGTTGGCTCGGTCTCGCGGGTGTGTTGGCACTCGCAATGGGATTGCGCTCGGGTAGTCGCGGTGGTCCACTGGCGATTGAAGAAGCAGATGTTCGCCATGTATTGCTGGCCCCTGTCAGTCGCCAGCGTGTATTGATGCGTCCCGCTGTCCAACGATTACGCACGGTGATGTTCTCTACCGCCGCCGCGGGCGCAGTGGCTGGTCAACTTGCCGGACGGCGTTTACCCGGCACCGCAATGGCATGGGCTCTGTCCGGATCTATTTGGGGAGCCACTGCGGGTGCGCTTTTTGTCGGTGCAGCCTTATGCGCGCATTCATTAAAACTACGTGGGTGGATGGCAAGCATTGTTGGCGCCGCATTATTAGTTTGGCAAGTCACTGCATCTCTGCCAAAATCAACGCTTGCTGGTCCTGGAGATCTACAAGGCGGTCTCGCAATGTGGGGCCAACGAACACGCTCTATAGAAATAGCCCCCATACTCGCCGCTGCACTTTTGATGATCATTGGTTTGGTATTGCTCGGTCGACAGTCTCTCGAATCTTTATCTCGTCGTTCTGCATTAGTCAGTCAACTGCGGTTTGCGGTGACCCTGCAAGATCTGCGGACAGTGACATTGTTACGCCGACAACTCAGCCAAGAACGAAGTCGAAGCCGACCGTGGCTCAAGGTTCGTCGCAATCGAGGTTTTTCCACCGAATGGCATCGCGGCTGGCAAGGACTCTTGCGGTTTCCCGTGAGTCGCCTGACGCGCATTGTTTCTTTGGCCATCATCGCTGGCTTGTGTCAAGTAGCGATGTACAACGGAACGACAGCCGCAATCGTTGCTAGCGGACTGGCGTTATTTATATTGGGATTGGAACTCTGCGAACCTCTCGCCCAAGAAATTGATCAAGGTGAACGCACTGACGCCTATCCAAAAATTCGCGGTGTGATGTATCTCTCGCTACTCACTTCAACTGGCGCGATTTGTTTTCCCGTGGTGGGCATCATGGTCGCCACGATGGGACTCGCTGAACCCAAAATGTGGTCAGTTGCCGCAATTTGTGCAGTCCCCGCAATGCTTGGTGGATTGATCGGCGCAGCCATCAACATTGTCTCTGGTGCCCCCGATCAAATTTCATCAAATGCCCAAGCCAATATGATGCCCCCTGAAGTTGCCGGAACGCTGAGTTTGATCAAGGCAATTTGGCCAGTGGTCTTAGCAGTCATCGGCAGTCTGCCGATGCTTGCAGTGCGTTCAGCCCTGACTCATGGCTCGGGTACACCCGCCGCTGCCCTGCGAGTCGCCATAGCGGTCCTACTTTTGTCGTTCATGATTGGTGGATGGGTTCGCTTTCGCGATGACATCAAAAAATCATTGGCTAATGCCGCTGCTGAAAGTCGCGGTCAAAAATCACGTACTGGAGCAAAATCATGAGTCGCCATCCCAAACCACCTAACTCCACCTCACCGAGTGCCCCTAGTGGTACACAGACCGCAACCGTTTTGCCAGCAGCCCTCATCGCCACCAATGTTGCAAAGGACTACGGTGACGGACCAGCTTTATATCCATTGTCTGTGCGCGTCGAAGAACATGAGCGCGTCGCTCTCATCGGTCATAACGGTTCGGGAAAGACAACATTTTTGCGAATCGCCACTGGACTTCTTGAACCGGCTTCTGGTGGCATAACAATCTTCGGTCAAGAACCAGGCTCAATGGCAGCACGTTCGAAACTGAGTTATCTCGCCGATACTCCTACTTTTTACGATGACCTCTCGGTATGGGAACACTTGGAGTACACCGCTCGATTGCACAACATGACTGCCTGGGAGCAACGCGCCGCCGACCTTCTTGGACAACTCGGTATTTACGAACGCGGCGACGATCTACCCTCACGCTTCAGCCGCGGCCTGAAACAAAAAGCAGCGATCGCTATCGCCTTCATTCGCCCCTTCGAACTGATGTTGGTAGATGAACCTTTTGTCGGACTTGATGCCGATGGTAAAGAGGCATTGCTTGATCTCTTTGATCAGGCCTCGACAGCAGGTGCAGCTCTTGTAGTGGCAACCCACGAGTTGAGTTTTGTTTCTCGAACAGCACGTACAATCGCCCTGCGCGATGGAGCCTTGATCTTTGATGGTGAGTCATCACAAGCGCAAGCCCGAGGGCTGGTAGCAGTTGAGGGCACCATTTCTCAAGATTGATCAAGAGGGGTAGACTTTCTCACATGTTGGAATTTGTCTCAATCAAGGTTTCTCCTGATGCTCACGACGATTTAGCTACTCAACTCACTGCGCAGTCAGGTGAAGGCTGGAACGTCGTCAGCATTGTGTCTGCTGGCAATGAGATCGTGGCTTTTCTCTCACGACCCGTCGTCGCGACGACTCCAGCATCTGCTGCGGGCTGGGCCTCCACTACTTCCGATTCAGCGGAGACGACAATACCAACGACAACACCAACGACCACACCAACGACGACAGTCCCCAGCGTGCCCGCAGATTGGTACAAAGATCCTGCTGGTCGATACGACTTTCGTTATTGGGATGGCAGCAAGTGGACAGAAAATGTCAGCCGTGATGGTGTCAGATTTACCGACCCACCGACTAAGTGAGAAAAGTCTGCACTCATAACTTGGCAACTTTTCGCTAGGTTAGATCTGTGACATCGACTTCCATGCGTGCGACTTCAATTGGGCACGCAGGGATCTTTATTGAAACTCGCCAGGGCTCAATTTTGTGTGACCCATGGTTTAACCCAGCGTATTTTGGTTCGTGGTTTGTCTTTCCGCGTAACGACCAATTGAACGCAGGGCTCGCGAAAGCTATTCGCCAGCCAAATTATCTATATATCTCGCACCTCCACGGAGATCATCTCGATGAGCAGTGGTTGGTGGACAATATTTCTCCACAGACGCCAGTTCTGTTACCCGACTATCCAACCAAAGAGTTGGAACGTCGCTTACGCCATTTAGGTTTTACTCACTTCATCGCCACAAGCGACGGAATTGCCTACGACCTCGGCGATGATCTCTCAATCGCCATACATGTTGAAACATCTATTACTGACGGTCCAGCTGGTGACTCGGCCCTTGTTGTCAGCGATGGCGCGCATCGCATCGTGAATCAAAATGATTGTCGGACCAGTGATCTCAGCGCTCTGCTGGCTCACGGTCCCATCGATCTGCACTTCCTGCAATATTCGGGCGCTATTTGGTATCCAATGGTTTACGACGAGCCGGCTCAACGGATGCGCGAACTCATTGATCTGAAAGTTGAGAGCCAATTTGCACGAGCCATGCGCTATGTCGAAGCTCTGAACGCCCGTGCCGTCGTTCCATCGGCCGGCCCACCCTGTTTTCTGGATCCCGAACTATTCGCTTTCAATGACGTAGCGAAAGATAGTTGTTCGATATTTCCAGATCAGACAAGATTTATTGCTCAATTGAATGCGGTGCAGCGTCACGGGATTATCAATATTCCAGGAACCTGCATCACCCTCGGAGATGACATCGAAACGCTGCATCCCATAGCAGAGGAAAATGTTCAGGAAATCTTTTCTGACAAAGAGAGTTACTTGCGCACTTACCAAGCCGATTATCTTGTGTGGCTTGAAGAAATGAAGACTACGTGGTCTGATGAGAGCCCTGATTTGCTGACAACTCTCAAATTGTGGTGGGAACCACTTCTCGCAATGGCGCCAGCCCTGCGACGCGGAGTTGGAGCAGCCTGCCTATTGCGGGCGGGAGATCTTGAGATTCTTATTGATTTTCCCAATGGCGAAGTACGCCCCTTCAACAATGAGGCTTACGGATTTCGCTTTGAGATAGACCGTCGCCTAGTGGAAACCGTCGTTAGCCAAAACGCCGCCGATTGGAGCGACAAATTATTTCTCTCATTGCGCTTCAAGGCCTGGAGGTCTGGTTCATACAACGAGTTCATCTATAACTTCTTCAAGTCGCTGAGTGTCGAACGGATGCAGCGCACCGAAGCAGAAGCACTCAAAAAATTCATGCGACCTGAGCCAAGTGAAGAAATAACTATTGGTGACTACATTGTTGAGCGCTTCTGCCCCCATCGCCAAGCCGACCTCGGTGTCTTTGGTGAGCAAGATGGGACAATATTGACCTGCACCTTGCACGGCTGGAAATTCGATCTGGAGTCAGGTGAATGCCTCACAGCCGATGATAGAAAACTGCGAGTCCGTCGCGCCGCTGAACCTATTTGACGAGTAGTAAGCGGTAGGCAAAACGATAATTACCAGCAGCGATTGCATGACGCTGATGAATATCGGGCCCACAACTGGCGGTGCCGACACCCCGGTGGGCGATATCAAGATGGACCACAAGTCCTTCGCGCCGTCTCAACTCGCTGACATCGGCCGCTGCAAATAAATCCTCGTCACGATGGTGCGTCGCCGACATATGTAACGCAACTGGACGCAATGCTTCAATCCGCAGCCGACGCCCGTCACGCGAGCGAATAATTTCCATCCAGCGACAATCCGTTCGCAACCCAAATTCTTGCGGCAAAATATACGGCAATTCATCGGGCTCAGATTCCCAAATATCAAGCAACGCACCCGAATTTCGATCTGGCATATTCTCCAATGGGCCGCGTCCGAACCAGCGAATCTGATCGAAGCCCACTGGCATTTCAAAGACCACTCCAACGCGGGGAAGATCTGCTAACTCTTCGGGGACAACGACCGTATGGTCATAGATGACAGCGCCGTGAGCATCAACATAGGAATCGAAAACATGCTGCACTAATGATTCGGCTGGCTTGCTATCGATCCCCGCCTTCAACCATTTGCCGAGAGCCCCTCCGTTGCCGATGAGTTTGAAGCCATCATTGTCGGTCGCAGCGCGCCATATATTGAGTCGCGGAGGACTACCCAAAAGAACATCAATCTCGGCGCGATCACTGTGTGAGACACGTTTGGGCATCACTGGAAGTTTTGCTTCTCGGACCACGATCTGGTCCCATGCCACGAGATGACCAGCACCACACCATGGCGTGACTTTTTTTGTTTGCCATCTGAAATTTAAGAGAACCTCACCATGGTGAGTCTTGGCCTCAACGAGATTGATTGGCGGATCAATCAACAGTGATTGACCTGGGTTCACATCGGGCGACCATGAACCTGATGAAAGAATCTGACCATCAACAGTCATCTCCCAGAATCCACGCAACCAAGCCAAATTTCGAAAAGACTGACGGTTTGTCACACGCAATTTCCAACCAGTTTGTTCAACCGAGACTGGACGATGAACCCACATCAATTCCTGCATCGCAGGGTGGGGTTCACACTCTGGAGAAACTAAACCGTCGGCAACAAAGTTTGCGTCATGTGGTGTGTCACCGAACTGTCCGCCATAAGCGAAACGTTCAATGCCATTTTTCGCGACCTGACGAATGCCGTGATCTTTCCATTCCCAAATGAACCCACCTTGAAGTACCCGATGTTTATTGAAGGCCTCCCAGTAATCCGATAGACCACCATTCGAGTTCCCCATGGCGTGACTGTATTCGCACAAGATCACAGGGCGCGTTCCCAAGGCACCGTCGGCGTACCAATCCAAAGCCACCACCGGCGGATACATCGGACACACCACATCGGTTGCTTGTCCGAGTCCGTCGCTCCAACCTCCATGAAAACTTGCTCCTTCATAATGCAAGAGTCGAGTCGGGTCCACTCGCCGGATGTACGCCGCGCAAGCCTCATGATGTTCGCCATATCCAGATTCATTGCCGAGACTCCAGATGATGATGCTCGGATGATTGCGATCACGTTCAACCATTCGCGAAACTCGCGAAAGCCATGTGGCAGAGAAGCGTGGGTCATGACACAAACTCGTATTGAAGGCATGGCTCTCAATATTTGCCTCATCAATGACATACAAGCCGTATTCATCGCACAAGTCATAAAAGCGATGGTCATTGGGATAATGCGATGTTCTCACGGCATTGACATTGGCTTGTTTCATCGCCACGATGTCTTGGCGCATATCTTCAACCGTCACCGCTTTACCACGATCAGGGTGATGATCATGGCGATTCACACCCATGATGGTGATCGCTTGACCATTGACGCTTACTAGGCCATCCTTAATTTCAACCCGCCGAAATCCAATGACTTGAGCAACGACTTCTGTGACTTCCTGATCAGGGTTCAGCAGTTCGCACACCAAGCGATAACGCCTTGGCGTCTCCGCCGACCAAGGCGTGGCTTTAGGCACCACAGCTGTGGTCGTAGCAAGATGACCAGAAAATAGATAAGCCTGTAGATGTCGATGCGGAAAAGTTTCCTTCTGCACCCGACTCAGGCGACGGCCATCAAGAGTTTCAATCCAAGTTCGCACACTCCAACCCCGAGCCATGGCTTTTTCGTCAGCACTACGAATTCGTAATGTCGTTGTTGCTGTGGCCACTCCCGAGTCCACATCCCAGTCCGCGACTACATGAACTTGATCAAGATGCACTAGAGCCCGTGACTCCAGAAATACTTCGCGGTGTAGACCCGCCATCCACCACTGATCTTGATCTTCGACATACGACTGAGCGCTATAACGCGGCACCATAATGGCCACAGTATTTTTTCCTGTTTCAAGAAAGTCGCTGATGTCATATTCGCTCGGCAAGCGACTATCTGTTCCATAGCCAACGAAACTTCCGTTGATAAAAAGTGCGTGCACGCTTTCTGCGCCACCGATATGAATAATTGTGCGGCGACTTTTCCATCCACGCTGTACTGTGAAAGTTCGCCGATACACACCCGTGACATTTTTTTCTGGGACTTCTGGCGGACGCAAGGCAAAGGGCATTTGCACATTGGTGTAGTGCGGGAAGTCACCAGTCCCCTGCATCGTCCAGTTGCCAGGGACCTCAACTGAAAGCCAACCGGCCTTCGACGACAAGTTTGTTTTTACTGCGGTATTCGGCACAGCATCAGGATTGGCCCATAACTTCAATTGCCATGATCCATTGAGGTTTTGCCACCACGGTGACTCTTGACGTAGTCCGCGTGCACTCTCGACATCGATATGCGATGTCATCACCTGTCGCATTGCTAGGCGTCCAATGGAGACCACTGTTGGATCAGTCCATGGACGAAATTCGGTGAATGTGGAGATCACTTCTTCAGGATGTCACAAAACAGGTGGATTAGAGTGCACCCAGATCTTCATCCCCATCGGAGCCAAGTCCTCTGCCCAGATGAAATCCATAGCTGGAGTCGACATTCGCACGCACCCATGCGATGTGGGATAGTTGGGAACCTGATATGCCCCATGCAGAGCGATTCCTTTATTGAAATACTTCGGGCGGTAGATATCCCCAAGATCACCCGTTCGCCACCCCTTCTCAACCTCGCGATTAATCTTGAAGATTCCATCGGGAGTTTGTGCATCTCCCCACACCCATTTACCCCATTCATTTGCATCGCGTTCTTTAAAAGCAATCCCCGAGCCAGTGGAAACGTTGATAGTCCAGACTGTCACGGCATCTTGAACAATAAAAAGTAATTGCAAATCTTTGTCAATCTCAATCAGCGTGCCAGTGTTGGTCTCCCCATGAGCCTTCGTCGTGGCGCTCGTGAGCGCTTGAGCAGTCGCTTCATCGACCGCAGCAGATGCCTCGAGACCAACGTACTTTTGAAAAGCCATCACCGCTTGGGCGGTGGTCACGCCATATTCACCTTGTGATGATTGCAACCAAAATCCCAAATCCAACAGACGTTGCTGCACCCGTGCAGTTTCTGCTCCATCTTTTTTTCCGACCGCTACGAGCGGCACATCAAGCGGTACTACAGCAATGACAACTGCCTGCGGTGGAGGAACCGTGATGATCGGCCTAGGCAACGTTGGTGGCGGGACAGTCTCTCTTGGTTGCGGCGCAGACAATGCGATTGTTGCTGGCGGTTTAGTGGCCGCGTCAGCAGATGATGAGACCACGCCCGAACAACCTGAGAGCAAAATAGGGACACTGACCAAACACAACAACAGAGCAAAATTGATGCTTCGCGATTTGGTTTTTGTATCAGTCACACTAACTGCGACGGTAGTTTTATTTTCTTCCTAAGTGGTGGATAGCCCCTGAGCAAACGCCATAAATTAGTTGTACTGCTCGGGGATTTCAAACCACAGTGTCAATGAGTATTTGACCCCACTCGTGAGAGCGAGACTTTGATGTGGGTGGGTCACCAGTGATGGCCACACCAACAACGAGCCCACTGCCAGATCACGATTCGTGAACCCTTGTTGAGGAAAACTCAACTCCGCTCCAGTGTAGGAATCATTCAATTTCACCGATCCCGATACTTGAGCGATGTCGTGATGAAGCCGCAACTCTGTCTGTGTATCCATGCTGTACTTGATGACGAAAGCATCCCGTAGTCCGCAATAGTCGATGAGTGGCCACTTCTCTTGCAACTGTGGCCAGATTCGCTCACCGAGATCAACCATCAGGTTTTCATAGAGGCGCGGACTGATCGTTGCCAAACTCACTTCGTGACCGGGCACGGGATCATGGGGTTCGGGTTCAAAGCCCCCAGCGGCTTCGGCGGCATGAATGATCGCCGAACACATGTCAGGTGTCCAAAAGGGTAAGGCCACCAACTCAGGCCCAACTTCAACCATTTCGCCCTCGTTATCTTGTGCTCCGAGGTAACCAAGTATTCGTTCAAGATCGGTGGTCATAGCCCTCAGTCTGCCAGTCAAACCGCGCACAATCGGTCCAGTACTGTCGTAACCTTCAAGGATGGAGTTGAAATTGCCGTACCGGTATCGGACTGGACTCGCCTTGGGCATTGTTGTGGTCATGACCGCATGTGGATCAGCCAAACCAAGTGCCGTCGTCATCGAAGTTGATAACGCTGTGATCACCACTGCACCAGCAGGCCCAGCGGTGTTAACCCCAATCGCACTCGAGAAAAAGACCACGACAACCGTGACCTCAACTAGCGGCCTCGGGTTACGTATTGAAGCCGAGCACGTAGGGGGGTACAAGCGCACTTTATTTGCCAGTTGGTATGACGCAGATCGAGATGGTTGCAATACGCGCCAGGAGGTTCTCATTGCTGAGTCGATCATCCCCGTGACGATCGGCGCTAAGTGCAAGGTCACCGGAAAATGGTTTTCTATCTACGACGGGGTCACAACAACCAACTCATCAAGTTTTGACATTGACCACATGGTCCCGCTGAAAGAAGCCTGGGATTCAGGAGCATGGAATTGGAATGCGGATCAGCGCAAAAAGTTTGCCAATGATTTAGACGAGTCTTTTTTTCTGATCGCAGTCACGGCCAGCAGTAACCGTTCAAAAGGTGAAAGAGACCCGGCTGAATGGATGCCAACTTCTGCCAAATACCGCTGCGAATATGCCCGTATTTGGGTGAGCATCAAGCGCGCCTGGGATCTCAGCGTTGATCCAGCGGAAAACACTTTTCTGACGCGTACTTTGGCGCGTTGCTAATCAGTTATTTGCTCAGGCGATCGCGCCATTGACAAAAGATGCAAACTCTTCACCGCAATCTTCCTGAAGGAAGTGCCCAGCACCGACAATGGTCGTATGAGGTGATGTTTCGGCTCCAGGTACAGCCTTGCGAAATGCCCATTCTCCGTTACGAGTCACCGGGTCACTGTCACTGAAAGCACATATGAACGGTTTGGTCCATTGACGTAGGACATCCCAAGCTGCGATATTTGCCGCCGAAGATGGGTCCGCCAGTGAAGCGGGAACCAAGGTCGGGAAAATGCGAGCCCCAGACTTATATGTCTCATCTGGATATGGAGCGTCATAGGCGGCCAGCACTTCGGGGGCCAGAGGCTTGTGAGCGCAGCCTCCTTGAATGATCTGCGACGTGCCAAACACTGGAGTCTCTTGGCTGAATTTACGCCATGCCAAGAACGCTGCATTCGGTTCGGGGTCACCAGTCGGTAAACCAGTATTGGCGATCACGATTCGCGCAAAGCGATCAGGGAAAGCGGTGGCAAGACGCAAGCCGATTAATCCGCCCCAGTCTTGACAGATCAATGTCAGATTCTTTAAATCGTTAGCCACAAGCCATTGACTCATCCAGTCAACATGGCGTTCGTAGGTGTAGTCACTTGTCTTGGCGGGCTTATCGCTACGACCAAAACCGACTAGGTCAGGCGCAATCACGCGATGACCCGCAGCAGTAAAAACAGGAATCATTTTGCGATACAGAAAACTCCATGACGGTTCACCGTGCATGCACAACATCGTTTCACCGGCATCACGTGGTCCCGCATCGACGTGAGAAACGCGCAACACTGTTGCATCCTCGGCCGTGACATCGGTGTACACCGGGGCGTAGGGCCAATCAGGTATGTGCGCAAAAGCAGAATCAGGTGTTCGAAGGACGTCCATAAAGTGACACCCTATATGAAACTAGTTGGGGGTGGCGACACGAACCTTTTGACTCACCCGAGGTCATAGGTTGAAGACAGCCGCGCTGGACCGCCGCCGCGCACTGATAAACGACCATCCTGGACTAGTTGAGTCAAATGCGAGAGCACGCTTCGAGCCGCAGGGATATGAAGTTCGGGGATCACTGCGGCGTACATCTGGCGCACCATCGGCGCCACAGTATTCACACCCTCAGCAACGCACGCCAGCACTTGAGCCTCGCGACCCAAACGATGTTCGTAATAAGCCTGAAGAAACGGTTGTGGATCAGTGACTGGCGAACCGTGCGTGGGCCACAAAATCTTGTCATCGCGCAATTGAAGCTTCTTCACTGATGCCATGTAGTCACGCATGTCCCCATCGGGGGGCGAAACCACAGTGGTGCTCCAGCCCATGATGTGATCCCCCGTAAACAATGCTTTTTCTTCCTCAAAAGCCACGCACATGTGATTGGAGGTGTGGCCTGGCGTATGTATTCCAATCAATGTCCAGCCATCGCCGTGAGCTGCCACTTCACCATCACCGACGCGAACATCGGGTTCAAATTCAAGATCAACAGACTCACGGATCTCTAGATCGTCTGGATCAAGACCCGCAGCACGCGCAATCTCGCGTTCTTTCTCTTTTTCTTCCTCGGTCTTTGGAGGCGGGGCCAAAGATTGCATGACCTTGATGTCATCGTCGTTATCTAATTGCCCAACTGCACCGTGAGGTTTCCACGCCACCGTTGGTGCGCCAGTTTCTTCACGCAACCATGCCGCCAGACCCACATGATCGCTGTGGCAATGGGTGATCACAATGGCGCGAACTTTCTGACCCTCAATAGCCCGCAATAAAGCAGTGCGATGTTCGGGCAAATCAGGACCTGGGTCAATCACCGCTACATCAGTTGCGTTACCTACGAGATAGGTGCCCGTGCCAGTGAAAGTGAAGTTAGATGGGTTGCGCGCGATCACGCGGCGAATCTTGGGGCTGACCACCTCGGCTTCGGCGTAACGCAAAGGATCAATGATCCCCACAAATGGAATACCTGCCATCTTGTTCGCCTCCTTCGTCTCTAACTCACAGGACAATCACGACACGCCACTTAAACGCGCCAACTCTCCGACAATACGCACTTCACCCACCGCTTTGCCATGTCCAAGAATGATTGATGAAAAAGCATCGCTGCGCACTGCTGAAATATCAACGCCAAGAGTTCTCAATGCAGCCTGCATAAGTGGTGGGCGGGGTCGATTTGCTCCATCAGCAATCTTCAGCGCAACTGCCCGCCCGTCACTGAGAGCAGCCACAAAAACTCCTTCTGCCCCGTCCTTGGCCATCAAACCGGGCACCCCCTTCATCAACAAAGTCACATCCCGATTCGGTCCGCCCACCATCTCAGGAAAAGAAGTCATCGCCCGATGGATACGCAATCCCTCATCGCCTGCGGCTCCAGTAGCCATATTTCTCAACGAGCGTGCCAAACCAATCAGCGACATCACATGTGCCGGAGCACCACAGCCATCAACCCCAATACCCAAGACAGCATCTTGCGTCAGCGCAGGAATCCCACTGGTAATCACTTGCTGTAATGGATGTGGTTCGCTGAGATAACTCGCATCATGTGCCCACCCAGCAGTGATACATGTAGCCAACATCCCTGCATGCTTTCCAGAACAGTTCTGCTGCAGAGACGTAGCGCATGCGCCATCACGTAAGGCATCTTGCAATTGCTCATCATCAAGTGGAAAATCTGGCGTATTTGCTAAAGCTGATTCATCTAAACCGACTAAAGCCAAAATTCTTCGCACTCCATCGAGGTGAATGGCCCGACCATCATGACTGGCGCAGACCAATGCCAATAACTCATCGGGGAGATCGAGTCCCGCCAACAACATCGCATGAGCCTGCAACGGTTTGGTACTTGAGCGCGGGAAAATACCCACGAGTGGATCTCCATAAGAAAATGCCACACTGCCGTCCTCGTTCAACGCTACAACGGCACCGTGATGAACTGATTCCAAAACATCACTGCGGTAAGTGACTGCCAGTGGGACATATGACTCGGCCGCGGCTTTCTCTAGATCGCCCGAAGTCAATGTCATCTCTTGCCGCGTCGCAAACCGCGCCGAGAAACGCGTGGCTCTCTGATCGGCTTTTCTTGAATGTGCACGAGATCATCTTCGATCAACTCGTGACGCTGACCGTGAGCACTCGCTAGGGCCACCGCCATTGCCGCAACCGGAAGTCCAAGAATTGCCCCAACTGGACCGAGCAAAGCAGCACCCGCAATGGCAGAACCAAAGGAAATTGCTGGGTGGATCTCCATCGTGCGCGCCGTAATGCGCGGTGAAATCAAAAAGTTCTCAATTTGCTGATACGTAATAATCACCGCAATGATCACAAGTGCCTTGACCGGCGAGTCGATAAACGTAATCAACACTGGTAGAACACCAGCGATGTAGGTTCCGACAACGGGAATAAATTGCGAAATCAATCCGACCCATAGCGCCATAGCCACGGGGGCGGCGGTGCCCAAAGATTGAAATGCGATCCAATGCACGAAGGCAGAAAATGCTGCCAATAAAACCCGACTGTAGATATAGCCACCAGTTTTTGCAATCGCCAATTCCCATGTGTCCAAAACTCGGCGCTGTTTATCTGGGGCCAAGCGACTGCAGATTGAGCGGCGCATACGAGGACCATCAGCCACCAAATAAAAAGTGAAAAGCATGACGGAGAAACCTTGAAGCAACAGACCCAGTGCCGCCACAGACAATTGTAAAGCCTCGCCCTGTTGACCTCGAATAAATTCTTGGACAGGTCCATCAGGATCTTGAATACTGTTGTTCACTTTCGCGGCGTTGATGTTTGCGCCAAAGTTGTCATTCACGAAACTCACAGTTCGCCCGACATAGCGCTCTGAGTTTTGAGCTAAATCTGCTACTTGCGTGGCCACCAAAGTGCCGATGGCGGCAACAAAAATAAGAACCCCGGCCATGACTGCTAGGAGGATCGCCACAGTTGCTCGCCCGCGTTTCCAGCCGCGCTTAGCCAAACGGGTTGTCCCTGGTTCGATTGCCAAGGATAAGAACAAGGCAACCAAAAGCAGAATCAACAAAGATGCGAGTCGTTCATAGGAATACCGCAATACCAGCGTGCCCAAAAACCCCAGCCAGAAAACAATGATCGCCTTCCAGGTCCAGGGAGGCATTTTGTTGGAATTTGAGGATGACGCAGGTTCGACCATGGGGGTGGGCGAGTTGTTATCGGACATGTGACGAGCGTAGCCAGCCCGTATGGGCATCACCGCACGAAGCGTGGCACGCTTTAGGTATGTCAGATCGGTTTGAACCTGCCCGCCGCCTCGTTGCCGACGCCGTGCGCTCCCGTGTTGTCGGTCCCAACGCTGATAATCGCGCCCAACAATTATTCGAGGCTCCCGGCGAGAGGTGGTTTAGCGAAGATCGACCGATCAGAATCATCCATGCCGATTCCTGCATGTTTATCGGCGGACTACGGGCCCTGTTATTTCAATCGCTGCATCCTCTCGCCATGGCGGGCGTGGCCTCACATAGCGACTTCAAAGCCGATCCGTGGGGACGCCTCCAACGCACGGCCGACTTTTTGGCGGCCACAACTTTTGGCCCAGAGTCAGAATCGCAACGCGCTATTGACTTAGTCAAACGAGTCCATGTACGCGTCGTCGGTACCGCCGCCGATGGCCGTCCGTACAGCGCTAATGATCCACATCTTCTCAAGTGGGTACATATCGCCGAAGTTGATTCGTTTCTTGCGGCACACAAAAAGTTCGGTGAAGTTGAACTCTCCGACGAACAGCGCGATGGCTATGTCCTTGATATGTCTCGCATTGCTTCAGCTCTCGGTGTCATTGACCCACCCCGCTCGGTCGCAGAACTCAAAGAAGAAATCTCCTCATACCGAAGTGAACTAAGAACTTCTGATGCCGCCCTTGACGCAGCGAAGTATCTACTGATCACTCCACCGCTACCCGTATTGGTTCGTCCGGCATACCAACTCTTGGGTGCTGCAGCCGTTTCCTTGTTGCCGATTTGGGCGCGCTTACCCCTGCGCCTTCCGTGGCTTCCATTAAGTGAACGTGCCATTGTGCGTCCAGCAGCAAATACATTGACGAAAACTTTGCGCTGGGCCCTCGCCCCCGATTTGCCTTACTGAATCTAAAACTTATTTATTTCTTCAGAGCTTGACGCACCGGCGCGGATAAGTCGCCCACCTTGCCCACAACGATCTTCTCAAGACCTAACCAACTTGCCATCAGGCGCAGTTCTTCAGCCAAAGCATTGGCAGTGATTTTCTTGTCAATATTTTCCTCAGCGAATATTCCAGGCACCAACAATGTGCCGTTGTGACGATCGGCCTTTAAATCCACGCGGGCGACTAACTCATCGCCCAACAAAAACGGAAGAACGTAATAGCCATAGACCCGCTTTTCTGCTGGTGTGTAAATCTCAATGCGATAGCGAAAGTCAAAGAGTTTTTCGGCTCTTGGTCGATTCCACACAATCGGATCAAACATAGAGAGCAGTGCCCGAGCCTCAATAGTACGGGGTGTCTTAGCATCAACATGCAAATACCAAGTCTCCTTTGAACCTTCAAGAGATGTCGGTAATAAAAGTCCCTCTTCGACGAGTTCATCGACCCGCGGTTTGGCGACAACATTTTTCAGTCGATAATAATCTGCGAGATCTTTTGCGGTTCCTACACCGAGAGATCGACCCGCGAGGGCAATCAACTCTCGCTGAGCATCTATCGCTGTCGGTGTTGGTGTGTTGAGATGTTGCGCTGGGATCACCCGTTCTGGGAGGTCATACAACCGAGCGAAATCACTGGCCCTGCGAGTCGCCGTCACTCGCCCACACATAAACAAATATTCCAGCGCGTTCTTTGAGTCATCCCAGTCCCACCAGGATGCTTTTTTCGTTGTACGAACAGAAAGTTCTCCAGCCGCAATTGGTCCATCGGTTACAACCCGAGAAAAAATCTCCTCAATGAATGAGCCCTTCTTCTTGACAAGATTCTCTGCGGAACGCCATGGTCCTTGAAGCGACTGCTCCATTTTCCAACGCCACAAGCGATGATCACGAGTCGGCACATGAGCGGCTTCATGACCCCAATACTCAAAAAGTTCACCACTCTTTGTGGCCGAAGAAATCAAGTCACGGCGGTGACTCCCCAAACGCGAAAATAATGGAAGTTCTTGGCTTCGTACCAAAACATTGACCGAGTCAATCTGAATCAAACCAATACGATCAATCACTTGGCGTAGATGACGACTATCAACTCGACCACTTGGTCGAGGCTGAGCGAATCCTTGTGCCCGCAGAGCAATGCGACGCGCTTGCGCCTTGCTGAGTTGAGTCACTCGAGGCGACATCAACCAACGATCAGTCAGCGACGGTGATGGTCACCGAGTTGATGACAACATCGGTGGTGGGTCGATCTCCGGCGCCAGTCGGCACATTCTGCATCGCTTCAACGATCTCAAGTCCTTTGACAACCTGACCGAACAACGCGTAAGCCGGCGGCAACCCAACTCCGCTCGGACCACTGATCAAGAAGAACTGTGAACCATTGGTGTTCGGCCCAGCGTTGGCCATCGCCAATGAGCCGATTTGATATTGGCCAGCCTTGGGCAATTCGTCGGCGTACTGGTAGCCAGGTCCACCCCGACCAGTGCCAGTCGGGTCTCCGCCCTGGCAAACAAAACCCTTAATGATGCGGTGGAAAATAATGCCGTCGTAATAGTGGTTGAGAGCCAAAAACACGAAACTATTCACTGTTCGTGGAGCCTTCAAGGCATCCAAAGCGATCACCATGGTCCCCATCGAAGTTTCCATGGTGGCGGTGTAACGCTTGGTCGGGTCGATCCCCATCTCGGGTTCAGAAGCAAACTTCTGACTCTTAGGGGCGGAACCATCAAAAGGGGGGAAAGTTGTAGGCATAGGTGACAACACTATCTTGCGACTACTCTAAGCCCATGTCCGCAAACGATCCGATTAACGAACAATCATCAACGATTGACCTTGATGCCATCGAAAAAGATTTAGCCGACGTCGAAACTGCTCTCAATCGCCTTGACGCTGGAACCTACTGGACGGACGAAGTCACGGGTCAACCCCTGCCCGATTCACTTCTTGAAGCCAGTCCATTAGCGCGCCGCAATCCAACCTGAATCTCTAGGTCACCTCGGGGGTAATCCGATGGAGAACTTAGGCAATACTGACCATATGAGTCATGAGATCACCCATCGCGTCATCGCCACCAACGGCGTCAACCTGCAAGTCACCGAATCTGGTGACCCCAAAGGTCCATGCATCATTCTCAGCCATGGTTTCCCAGAATCTGCTCATTCTTGGCGACACCAAATGGGCTTTCTCGCCGATGCTGGTTTTCATGTCCTTGCCCCCGATCAGCGAGGATACGGATTTTCTTCATCACCGAAGAACGTGACCGACTATGGCATTGAAAATCTCACGGGAGACCTCGTGGGCTTATTGGATGCCACTGGTCATGACGATGCAACTTTCGTCGGACACGATTGGGGTTCTCTCGTGGTTTGGGAAGCAGGACGCTTGCACCCAAATCGGGTCAACGCGATCTGTGGAGTCAGCGTGCCTTTTACACCGTGGCCCATGAAGCCGACTGAACTTTTCAAAATGATGTTCACCGATCGTTTTTTCTACATGTTGTATTTTCAGGAGGTTGGTCCAGCCGAGTTAGAACTTGAAGCCGATATTCGCAATACCATGCACCAATTCCTGTGGGCTGCTTCAGGCACCATGTATAAACCAGGTCCCACTGACTTCAGCGAACTACCACCGATGCAGGGCAGCGGATTCCTCGACATGTTTAAAGATGTTCCAGCGCATTTACCAACATGGCTCACGCAGGACGATCTTGATCACTATGTCAAACAGTTCACCAACAGTGGATTTTTCGGTCCCGTAAGTTGGTATCGAAACTTGGATGCAAACTTTGAAGTACTCAAAGATATTCCTATTGAACGCATTTCTATGCCGACGTTTTTTATCGGTGGCGACAAAGACGCCGTCATCGCCCCACGACTCGACACCCTTGATGCCGTTAACGGGCTAACACCCAACTACAAAGGCAGCGTCATCATCCCAGGAGCCGGACATTGGACACAGCAAGAAATGCCTGACGAATTCAATGCTGCATTGATGGGTTTCTTACAGACTCTGTAAAAAGATTCTCTAGCGCTGACGCAGTTTGGAAAGCAGTCGCAAGATTTCTAGATACAGCCAGACGACGGTCACCATCAGACCAAAAGCGGCGAACCATTCGGTTGACTCGGGCATACCTTGTTTGGCGCCCCGTTCAATAAAATCAAAATCAAGTGCCAAGTTAAACGCCGCGAGACCGGCGACCAAGAAACTAAAGCCAATCCCGAAACCACTCGCCGAACTGATGAACGGTGGTGTGGCTCCGAACAAACTCATCAACATTGAAACACCGTAAAAAAGTGCTACTCCCATCGTCGCGCCAACGACAATGCGGCGAAAACGATTGGTCACTTTAATAATCCGCAGGCTGTACATCACCAACATCACGGCGAACACAGCAATAGTCGCTCCAGCCGCCTGTATGACGATGCCGTCGTAATATGTCTCATAGGCCTTGCTGATCGCACCAACAAATAATCCTTCAGCAATGGCGTACATCGGAGCAAGGAGCTTTGCAAGATGAGGTTTGAACATCAGCAAAATCGCCAAACCGAAACCGACTAATAGACCACCAATGGCGTAACTCGGAAACTTGTAGACCTCGCCTTGCGGAGCATCAACTCCCAGCCAGCCCACTGTGGCTGCTGCTAACAACAACACGAACAGCACCGCCGTGGCGCTTGCGGTTCCAGCCACGGTCATCGTTCTGCCTGCACCGACCCATGGAGTCACGGGCCCATCCGACATACCGGTGCGCGTCGTCGGGTCCGGAGCAGCCCAACCTGAACCGTTGGACTTTGCTGCTTGTTCAAGACGCTTTTCATTGAGTAGCGGATTTGCCATCGAATTACTCCCTTGTCGTTCAGATATTTTTACACCAAAATCACTTGATTTGCCTAGTTATACACCTTACTCAGTTGACCCAGTGAAGTTATTTCAACAGATTTTCAGAGAACTTTGCTTACCTGGTTGAGGAATGCCTTGTGGTCGGTATCGTTCCCAAGATCAATGGATTTTGAGATGTGGCAGTCTCGAGATTGTTGGTGAACTGCATAGGAAACTGTTCGGTTTTCCCAAGACATCAATCCGAAAGAAGTGGGGTTCTCAGGTGGCCAAGGATCGCGTAGATCGTGATGAAGAGGACCTAGTCCGTCTTTATCTTTCAGATATCGGACAGTACCAACTACTCACAAAGGACGATGAAGTTCGTCTTGCGAAGCAGATTGAGGCTGGTAAAGCCGCCAAAGAAGAATCTGAAACTCTTGATACCAAGGCACTGACTCCGGCTAAAAAGCGGGAACTCCGCAACTTGACCAAAGACGGCGAGAACGCCGAGCGATCCTTCGTGCAATCCAACCTGCGACTCGTTGTCTCGATCGCCAAGAAATATCAGGCTTCAGGACTTCCACTATTGGACCTCATCCAAGAGGGCAACTTGGGCTTGATGCACGCCGTTGAAAAGTTCGACTGGCGCAAAGGCTTCAAATTCTCGACCTATGCCACTTGGTGGATCCGCCAAGCAATTACCCGTGGTATTGCCAACACTGGTCGCACGATTCGTCTCCCAGTCCATGCTGGAGACACGCTTGCACGTCTGCAAAAGGCCCGCTCCCGCTTGGAGTTGAAGTTCGGCCGCCAGCCAACATTGCGCGAATTGGCAGCCGAAGTTGAAATGCCCGAAGACAAAGTCACCGAAGCTTTGCGTTTCGCCGCAGAACCTTTGTCGCTCAGCGAGCCATTGCGTGAAGATGGCGATGCTGAATTGGGCGATGTGGTTGAAGACCGCGCCGCAGAAAGTCCCTTTGAAAGTGCTGCAACGTCACTATTGCCGGAAGAGATTCGCCGCTTGCTGGCGCCACTTGATGAGCGCGAGCGCGAAATTCTGAAGTTGCGCTTCGGTCTCAATGGTGGAGAATCACGCACACTTGAAGAAGTTGGCGAGGCTTTCAACCTCACGCGTGAGCGCATCCGTCAGATTGAGGCGCGCGCTATGAGTAAGTTGCGCCACCCGTCGAGCGACACTGGCGCCCGCGACCTTCTCGCCGTCTAATTTTGACGATCTGGTCGTAAATAACTTAGATTTTCTGCTACTTCGCCAGACCAGATCGCGTCAATTTCCAGATCTACTTCTCTGGTTTCCAACGTTTGTAAATCTCTTTGACTTGTTGGGCCACCATGCTTGGTCGGCGAACGATTTGCGCCCACGTAAATCTCATGCCGATATATCCTGCCGCAAGTAACTTGGCCGTCCGTTCACGATCAAACTCAAACTGTTCTTTGTCGAGACCGTGAAATCGCCATCCTTCACATTCGAGGTAGATGTCCGTTCCGATGAGTAAGAAGTCAACTTCGTAACCAGCAACGCGAGCATGAAACTCCATCGCAGGCAAACTAAATCGCCGCGCCAGACGAGCCATTTCTTCTTCAAGGACCGAGTCAGGAGCCTTTTCGTGAAGCGCAAGTTGATGTAAGGCCTGCCTGAGTGCGACCACCCCGTGTCGTCCGTGTTGACTATGACGCATCAGCGCGTTGTCGACCGATTCAAAAGTAACGAGACCCTTAATCACAAAGATTTGCAATGTTCGATCAACGTCCCAGCGTGAGACGACACCCAAATCAAGCAATGTTCGCAATGGATTTGTGACAGCAATTCCTTCAACTTCTCGCGGACGAAGATCCATCAAATCGCGCGGACGATGAAATTTTGTATGGGGCAAAATCAATGTCGTTTGCCGATCGGCCCGCAAAACATCAATCGGTTCGTGACCCACAACGTCGGCGCCATATAAAAATGCTGCCGAACGATGACTCGCCATAGTGCCATCACCAGCAGCGGCCACGGCTGCCGCAATCAATCCTTTCGGATCGAGCGATCGGCCAGTCTCAATACCAATACCTGGCATCACTTCATCAAAGAAACCATTGGCACGCGCTGTTCGCCACGAATGAGCAGAATGTCCGTGGGCCAAAACAACGTCACGACAGATGAGTTGATGGGGTCCGATTGCAAGCGAGCGCAAAACATCAGGAGTAAGTCGAGCCATGCCCAACTGTGGGGAACAGCCCACATCTTGCGGAATATTACCGATCTGGTCTGGCGAGGTAGCAGAAAACCTAAGCCAAAGCCGACCAGATCGCCTAGTTCTTGCGGCGGCGTTGACGCTCCATCAGGCTGCACCAGTCCCACTGTGCGCCACCCATCGCGGTGACTTCAGCGAGCATCTGGCCAACCATTGAGGTCACTGGCAACGGCACATTCATTGACGCTGCTTCATCAAGAACAAGTCCGATGTCTTTACGCATCAGCGTGGTCGAAAATCCGTAGTTGTATTCGCCGGCCAACATTTTCTCGGCGCGATTAGCCATTTGCCACGAAGCGGACGAACCCTGCAGCATCACATGAATTACTTTTTGCACATCAAGACCGGCAGTCTCGGCAAAGTCAAGCCCTTCGGCCAATGCTTGGCACACGCCGACAACACAAATCTGATTCGTCATCTTGGTGATTTGTCCCGCACCCGATTCGCCCATCAACGTCATGCGCGCGGCATAGCCCGACATCACCGTTTCGGCCTTCGCAAACGCACCTTCATCGCCGCCAGCCATCACCGTGAGAGTTCCGTTGCGAGCACCATCGACTCCCCCAGAAACTGGTGCATCCAAAAATGCCGATCCAACTTCGGTAACTCGTGTCGCAACAACACGTGAACCTTCAGCAGAAGTTGTTGAGTGATCAATCCATACTGTGCCTTTGGCAAGTTCGGCAATGATTCCGTCAGCAACTGCAAACAATTCGCGATCGGCGGGCAATGACGTCATCACATACTCACGTCCTCGAACAGCATCGGCGGGGCTTGCAACTGCTGCCCCACCATTTTCGGCTACCCATTTGTCGGCCATGCCTGGCACAACATCACACACCACCACATCGTGACCAGCTTTGGCCAAGTGCGCAGCCATATGCCAACCCATACGACCAATACCAATGAACGCGATCGTGCTCATGCTGGAACTCCTGGCTGGCCACGGTCGGCCAACGTGAATCCACCTGCGAGGCGTGCGTGTACGCGTCCACCAACACCCATGGCCAAAATCATCACCATCTCATCGGGCTTGGGTCCGTCGGGAACACCCACTTCAATCGCGTCGTAATGACTGCCCACGTAACTCCAATCCGTATGCGTGATCGGCACATCAAGACGTGCTCCCATTCCTGCAACTTTTTTCGTTGACGGAACAATCGATGTGCCCTTTCCAAGTGCAGCACGCATGCCTCCACCGCCGGGAATATGCCACATTGCGCCGTGCTCAATTTCGCCAGCCGAACCAACGATGATTCCTTTGCCGTAGCCATCGATCTTCGAAGCATCGCCGCCAAGGTGACTAATCAAAATGTTTCCGAGCCGCTCACCGAGTGCGCGCAATTCGTCAACCGCTGGGCTGAGATCATCGACGTACTTACCCACGTAGGGGTTCGTCACAACTGCCGCCACTGCACCCTTCATTGCGGGCGCCGCGGGCATGGGTCCGTTGACTCCAGATGAATGATCGTGAAAAATCTCTTCAACGATCGTGACGATCTTGCGCACTTCGAACAACATGTTCTCTCCCTAGAAAAATGATTATGGCGGAGGTGGACGGGAATCGAACCCGCCGGACGAGGTTCGCTCGTCCCAACCGCTTTGAAGGCGGCGGAGCCCACCAGGTACCCGGACACCTCCATCCTTTAGGGTAGCCGCCTCGGTTCTGCGCTGTATCCTTGGGTTCATGAAGAAGCTCCTCATCCTCGTTGCCTTGGTTGCTTTGGTCGCCGCTGCGGTCAAAAAACTCCAATCAGCCTGATTCATTTCAGCCACCCGTCACCGCCTCAGGTGGTGGTACTCCCACATCATGTTGCACCACATTGTGATGCTTGAATTTCAAGTCGCCGAACTTCCCCTTTAATTTCAAACTTTCGATTGGGGAAGCCATGTTCACGATTTGCTGGTCCTGCAAAGGTGGTTCGGGGACATCCGTCGTGGCTGCCGCATTGGCCGCAGTGAGTGCACTCACTACTCCAACAATCCTCGTGGATCTCGCTGGCGATCAACCAGCACTCTTGGGCCTGACAACACCTGAGCAAGGAATCAGCGAATGGATGTCCAACAAGATGCAACTTGAGTTCGGCGACATGCTGATGAAATGCGGCAGAAATTTATCTGTCGCAGCGCGTGGCGGTGAACTACTCCCCGATCACAATTCAGGAGACTGGAATTATCTCTGTCGTGCTTTAAGTCAAATTCATGACCAAGCAACCAACATCGTCGTTGACGCAGGCATCTCGCCAATCTCTAAAACATTATGGGAAGTTGCTGACACGAATTACCTCATCATTCGCCCGTGCTATCTTGCGCTGCGAAAAGCCGTTGAGCAAAATCGCTCAACTACTGGCGTGATTTTGATCACTGGTGGAGACCGAGTTCTCACCCGACGAGATGTGCAGTCAGTATTGAAGACAGAGGTTATCGCTGAGATCGCTTTAGATCCAGAAATCGCACGACGTGTCGACTCGGGGCTATTGCATTCGCGTATTCCACCTGCCTTGAGTGCAGCTCTCTCCCCGTTACTGACCCATCGCGTTTCAATCTGATCATGCGGCCATGAACACACGTTTGCTACCCGACGAGATCAGTCGCTATTTCGGCGATCAATCAGTGACTGACATCTTGGTGAATAACAACACCGAAGTCTGGATTGAACGCTGCGGGAACCTTGAACGCGGCATCGACCTTTTGCCAGGGCAAATTGAAACCGCCCTCGAAAAGATTCTCACACCATTGGGGCGTCGACTAGATCGTTTATCGCCGATAGTGGACGCACGACTACCCGATGGAACGCGCGTGTGCGCCGTCATTCATCCGATAGCGGTGCACGGTACATGCGTGGCCTTTCGCCTGTTTCGCAAGGTTGCTTTTTCAATATCTGATTTCGTGCCACCTGAGCACGAGACGCACTTGACAGAGGTCATGGACACTGTTCTCAACAGTATGGAAAATATTTTGATCACCGGCGCCACTGGTTCGGGTAAGACATCTTTACTTGCCGCCATGATGTCTATCCCCCACGACATTGAACGTTTTGTTGTCCTTGAAGACACACACGAACTCACTGTTCAGCATCCTCATATGGTGCGCCTGGAAACCCGTTCAGCCACAGCAGAAGGACGCGGTCAAATCACAATGGATGACCTGTTACGTACTGCACTGCGTTTGCGCCCCGACCGCCTCGTCGTCGGCGAGGTACGTGGCATTGAAGCCCTGACCCTTGTTCAGGCAATGAACACGGGACATTCCAAATGTCTGGCCACACTTCACGCCAATTCCGCAATCGACGGACTGCACCGCCTCGACTTACTGACGATGCAGGCTGCGCCAGGGTGGACCCTTCAAGACGCGCGACATATGGTGTCTTCGGCGATCGGTTTCGTGATTCATATGAAACGTCAACGTCATGGTGCCAGAGTGATCGCCGAGGTCGCTCATCTCAATGATGATCTTGATGGCTCAACAATGCGTGTGGATTACCTCCACCATTGATATGACTGTCCCCGATTTCTTTTCTCGATTCACACAACGACAACGCATTAAGCGTCGGCTCACACAAGCCACCTCATTGGGCAACGAGAACATCATTGATTCTCTTTCTGCAATGACTCGTTCATTGCGCTCAGGTCAATCTCTCGCCTCATCGCTGCATCAGGCGAGCATCACCGAACCATGTGATCTTCTGATTCGCCTCGCGGCCGCCATGAATAATGGACAATCCCTCAATCAAGCATGCAACTACTTGATAGAGGCCGATGAAAAGCAACACACATCGGGTGATCTATCTGTCGTCCTTCATGTCATTTCCCTTGCCAGTGAAGGTGGTGGTGATGCCGCTCATCACATTGATGCACTCATTGACACCTTGCTCGACCGCTCCTATGCGCGCCAAGATCGCCATGCTCAAGCATCAACAGCTATGGCATCAACGCGCTTGATTACCTGGTTGCCTGTTGTATGTGCGGCATGGATTGTGAGTGATAGTCCGGCAATTCGAAACACAATGTTGGCCACACCATTGGGTTGGACATGTCTTGCTCTCGGCGTTGGACTGAACCTTGTCGGCCGAATATGGACAAAGAAGTTGATTAACTCGTGATTTTTATTGCTGCTCTAGTTGGATTATTTTTCTTCTGGCGACGCACCAAAGCGCGCCTTCGTCAACGACGTGAAACTGAAATGATGAACGCTTGGCCGGAAAGTGTGGACCTCTTGATGGCTGCTCTGCGTGCCGGCTATAGCCCAGTACAAGGAATTCACTTCCTCAGTTTGCACGCACCCCAAGTGATGCGGCCAGCGTTTCTCGCAGTGACCGAAAAAATCGCGAGCGGCCAGCGTTTCACAGATGCCCTACGAGAACTCTCCCAGCACATCGGGCCAACTGCCAGACCCCTATGCGAAGTCTTGGCTGCAGGAGATCGTCTGGGTATCCCCATGGAAAATTTGATCTTTCAATTGGGTAACGATGCGCGCCTCAGTCGGCGCCGCGCCGCGGAAATATCTGCCCGACAATTGCCGATTCGCCTCAGCCTCCCCTTGGTGATCTGCACCCTTCCATCATTCATTGTCCTGATCATCGTTCCGACCATTGCCGGAACCGTTTCGCAGTTACGTCTTTCGATCTAACTGCCTCACCGCCACTACTCACACGGAGACTTTTATGAATAACCTTTTCTTACGCATCTATATATATGTCACGACACCCCAACTCACGACGGGTCCGCGGGATTCCGGTCAGGCCACCTCCGAATACGCGTTAGTGATGCTGGCAGCTGCACTCATCGCTCTTTTGGCCGTGGCTTGGGCGACAGGCGGAGGCGGGGCAGGCAAAATCGGTCGTTTATTCGATCAGGTGATCAGCAATGTCATTTCAAAATTACCGTAAACAAAAAGTTCAAAGAGACGACAAAGGGCAGGCCACGGTGGAGTTCGCCCTGGTTCTACCTTTCGTCGTGATCTCTCTGCTACTACTCATGCAGGTGTTGGTCATCGTTCTCGCGCATATTCAGGTGGTCAACGCCGCACGCAACGGCGTGCGCGCAGCGGCGGTCTCTGCCCAGCCATCTCAGACCGCCGAATCCGTGGCCCTACGCTCCCTGGCGGGTGCGACTGACGGCAAAACGCGGTCCGACATCTCGGTTCAAACCACAACCGACGCGAGGTGGGTCACCGTCACCGTGACTCAACACCTTGTCACCGACTTGCCCATTATCGGGCGCTTCATCAGCGACCTTGATATCAGTTCGCATTTTTCGATGCTGCTTGAACCCCCGCTAGGTTGATGGCATGCAGTTATCCGCACGTACTGATCTCATAGGTGACATTGCTGTCATCAGTTTTAGCGGTGAACTTGACCTCTCAACTTTGCCCAAACTCAGTGACGTGCTGACACAAGCGACAATCGAGGATCATGAGCGGATCGTTCTTGATCTTGATGGGATCACCGTTCTTGATGATCCTGCTTTGGGACTTCTACTCGGCTTCGCGGCTCGCTTGCGGGCCAAAAATACTTCGCTGCATATTGTCTGTACCAGCCAAAATATTTGCAGTTATTTGCGCCGCACAAAATTAGATCTGATTATCCCCATCGCAACTTCGGTCTCCGACATCACCAAGTAATAAAAATCGGATCTTAAGGTTTGCGTTTGCGAAAGCCGCGACGGTCTTCAACTTTCAGTCGAGCTTTTTGTTCTTCTTCAAGTGAAGCCTCTTCAGCAACCAAACGCTTCATGCTGTCCAAGCGTCGCGGATCTACAGTTCCATGAGTGACCGCTGTCGTAACCGCACAACCTGGTTCTTCCTCGTGCTTACAATCACGAAAACGGCACTTCTCTGATAAGGCGAAAATATCAGCGAAGGCACGTTCGATTCCGGTACCGCTGGACCACAGGCTCACCGCACGCACACCTGGTGTGTCAATCAACCAACCCGCCTCGCCGACAGGCTCGGAAGGTAGCGCCACCAATTGCACAGCCGTTGTTGTGTGGCGCCCGCGCTGATCACCCTCACGCACTGCTGCCGTGCTCTGAACTTGACCGCCGACCAAAGTATTCACAATCGTGCTCTTACCAACACCGCTCGCACCGAGTAGCGCAACGGTTCGGTAGCCGCTTGCATATTGCAGCAAGGCGTCAAGACCATCCCCACGGATTCCACTCACGACATGAATGTCCACGCCAGGTGCCACCGCCTCAAGAGTGTTCACACAGTGATCAACTGCCTCTGCACTTTCCATTAAGTCGAGTTTGGTCAAAATCAATACTGGTGTGGCTCCGCTATCGAAAGCCAAAACTAATTCTCGTTCAAGGCGACGCTGGTTCGGCGGCGAGACCAAAGCATGCAACAAAAACACGACATCAATATTTGCGGCGATGGTGTGAGCCTCAGCGCGTTGTCCTTCAAAACTGGCACGGCGCATAAATGCACTGTGGCGAGGTAAAACCATTTCAACTTTCTCACCGTCAGCGGAAACCACGACCCAGTCACCAACAGCGACCTCAGCCCCAATATTGCGCACCCGTACGGGTTCAACGCCAGTTGACGGTGGGCCATACCAAACCGTGCTCCAACCCCTATCCAGCCGCGCCACCCGACCCGGAAGGCCTGTCCCTTGGAGGTCCGCAGCACGGTCGCGACAAAGATTGGACCAAGTCACATCCCATGTGACATTCCAACCAAGGGCGATACGGGGGTCGTTCACATCTGAGACCGTAGCCTTACCGTGGCGCACTTCCCCCCGAGCCCGCGCCAAAGGATCCATCAAAATGTTGTCTCGCCTCGCCCGCTGGTGCTTCACGCATCATTGGCTCACCGTCATCATCTGGCTCGTAGCACTGGGCGGAGGCACATTTGTGGCCAATGGGCCCCTCGGCGGTAGCGCCTTTGAAACTCGCTTTTCTATTCCTGATTCGCAAAGCCTGCGAGCTCTCGATTTACTCGTCGATGCTTATCCCGACGCCGATCCAGTAACCGACGCTCAGATCGTTTTCTCCAGTCCCACTGGCTTTGAGGACTCCACAACTCAAATAGCAATCACAAATTTTCTGAGTGAAGTGCGATCCTCGATTGATGGACTGAGCGTCAGTAACCCATTTGAGGATTCAACACTGATCAGCCAAGATGGAACCGTTGCCTATGCCGTAGTCGGACTTCCCGATGGCAAATCAAAAGATGACCAAGACAAAGTCGGCCAGGCAATCCTTACCGTCGGCAACTCCCTCGCCGAGTCTGGCGCATTGCCCGATGGAGTCATTGTTGAATACGGTGGAGATCCTTTCGTCACCTTTGAACTTCCTGAAAGTGAAATCGTCGGACTTCTGGCGGCGATCATCATTTTAGTTTTGGCATTCGGCTCAGTCCTGGCCATGGGACTACCTATCGGGACTGCGCTCATCGGACTCGGTACGGGAGTCGCGGCGATCACCATCTTGAGTCATGTGATGGAGATGCCAGATTTCGTCGTTCAGATCGGAGCGATGATCGGCATTGGTGTCGGCATTGACTACGCGTTATTTATCGTCACGCGTTTTCGCGAAGGACTACGTGCAGGTTTATCACCACAAGACGCCACGGTGAACGCTGCCGATACCGCCGGCCGAGCTGTTTTATTCGCAGGTATTACGGTGATGATTTCGCTATTAGGTATGTACATGATGGGCATGAGTTTCGTCTACGGACTAGCCGTTGGTGGATCAGCCACTGTCGGCATCATGGTTGTAGCGTCACTCACTTTATTGCCGGCTTTACTTAGTTTCGTCGGTCATCGCATTGATGTCACGACTCGTGCAGCGATGGCATCACTGATTATCTTTTCATTCCTCTCGCTTTTCGGAGTCATCTTTTTTGACACCTTGGCGCTGCTTCCCCTCGGTCTATTGATTGCCGTAGTGATCATGGTGCTGAGTATTTTTGTTCCTTCATTGCGCACACCAATTCAACACCGCCAACCAAAACCACTGCGCCAACAGTTCTGGTATCGCTGGAGCCGCTTTGTGCAAAGGCGTCCGTGGACTTCTTTCATTGGTGGTCTTGTCATACTTCTCACTCTGACCATTCCCCTGTTGAGCATGCGTTTGGCATTGAGTGACAATGGCAACCGCGCCGAATGGCAAACAGCACGACGGGCGTACGATCTCTTAGCTGATGGTTTCGGGCCTGGCTTCAATGGACCACTGCAACTCGTCGCGCAAGTTGATGAGACAATCACCCAAGATGATCTACAAGCGATTACCCAAGCGGTTCAGGCTGACCCCGATGTCGTTTTTGCCTCACCGCCATTTAGTGCTCCAAACAACTTGGTGATTTGGAAAGTGATTCAACGTGAATCGCCGCAAGCCGAGGGCACATCTCTGCTTGTTCATCGATTACGTGACGATGTCCTACCGACGGCGATCGGCGATTCGAGTCTGGTGATCAATGTCGGTGGCTTCACGGCGATCGGTGTCGACCTCAGCGATTATTTCGCTGAGCGAATCTTTTTATTCGTCGGCGCAGTTCTCTTGCTTTCATTTTTACTACTGATGATTGTCTTTCGCAGTTTGCTCGTACCTCTCAAAGCAGTCATCATGAACCTGCTCTCGATTGGTGCCAGTTATGGAATCGTCGTGGCGATTTTCCAATGGGGTTGGGGAGCCGGCTTGATCGGTGTTGGACAGGCAGGTCCCATCGAACCATTCATCCCGATGATGCTTTTTGCCATCGTTTTTGGCCTCTCAATGGACTACGAAGTGTTCTTACTTTCACGCATGAAGGAGGAATTTGACCGAACTGGCGACAATGCCAGCGCAGTTGCCGACGGTCTGGCGGCCACCGCCCGGGTGATTACGGCCGCCGCTTTGATCATGGTCGCCGTTTTCGGCAGTTTCGTGGCTGGAGACGACCGAACCATAAAACTTTTTGGACTGGGTCTCGCCGTGGCTGTCCTGATCGACGCCACATTGGTCAGAATGGTGCTTGTACCTGCGACGATGGAACTTTTAGGAGCCCGTAATTGGTGGATCCCAAAGTGGCTTGATCGGGTCCTTCCACGCATCAATGTTGAGGGAAGATCCGCGCAATCCGAAAAACAGGTGCTTTAATCATCAGCCATGGCAACCACTTCATCCAAACCCCTCGTGATCGTTGAGTCACCAGCAAAGGCCAAAACCATCGGTTCTTTGCTTGGTGCCGGATTTGATGTCCTGGCTTCAGTGGGACACGTAGCTGACCTGCCATCCAAAGGTTTGGCTGTTGACGTCAATAATCATTTCAAGCCGACATACGAACTGACAGAGCGCGGAACAAAGATCGTCAAGGAATTGCGAGTCCTTGCCAAGAAGGCCAGTGCCATCTATCTAGCAACCGACGAGGACCGTGAGGGTGAGGCCATCAGTTGGCACCTTCTGGAAAATCTCAAGTCGGCCATCAAGCCCGGCGTGCCCGTGCACCGTGTGGTGTTTCACGAAATCACTAAGACAGCTATTGACCATGCCTTTGCTCATCCACGAGATCTCGATTACGGCTTGGTCGACGCCGCCGAGACTCGCCGTATCCTCGACCGCTTATTCGGTTATGAGGTTTCCCCGGTGTTATGGCGCAAAGTGAATCGTGGGTTGTCCGCAGGTCGTGTGCAGAGTCCCACCGTGCGACTCATCGTTGAGCGTGAACGTGATCGCATCGCCTTCGTATCTGCTGGGTATTGGGGCCTCGACCTCTTGTCGGCAACTAGTCCATCATTTAAAGCGGCCTTGCTTGAAGTCGATGGACAGCGAATCGCTACCGGAAAAGACTTCGACAGTTTCGGCAAAGTCAAGGCTGGTGTTGTCGTCCTCACTGAATCGGTCGTGATGTCACTCGTTGACCGCCTGCAAAGTGCCACGATCAATGTCCGCTCGGTTGAAGATAAGCCGTATCGCTCGTCGCCCAAGCCACCTTTCATCACCAGCACATTGCAGCAGGAGGCAGGTCGCAAGTTGCGCCTCTCGGCACAGCAAGTCATGCGCACCGCTCAAGGTTTATACGAAGGCGGATTCATTACTTATATGCGTACCGACTCGGTGACCCTCGCCGATGAAGCACTCACTGAAGTCCGTGCTCAGATTCGCAAGGACTACGGCGCTGATTATGTGCCTGATTCCCCGCGTCGCTATGCAAATAAGGTCAAGAACGCCCAAGAGGCCCACGAAGCCATTCGACCAACTCTGCCGATGCGTTCACCAGAAAGCCTTTCATCGCAAATCAACGGCCCAGCGATGGTTTTGTATCGTTTGATTTGGCAACGTACCTTGGCATCGCAAATGCCTGATGCTGCTGGTGTCACGGTGTCGATTCGTCTCGGTGGTATTGCTGCCGGATCTGTTTCGGTCAAAGCCAACGATTGTGAATTCGCCGCCAGTGGCACGACAATTACTTTTCCTGGTCACCGCCGTGCCTACGAAGAATCACGTGATGAAGATACAGCCGAGGTCGAGAGTGAAGCACTATTGCCGATCTTGAAAGTCGGCGATGTAGTAGCGGTTTCATCACTTGATCCAAGTGGTCACGAAACCACACCACCAGCGCGTTACACCGAAGCATCCATCGTCAAAAAACTCGAAGAGCTGGGTATTGGTCGTCCAAGCACGTGGGCATCAATCATTCAGACTGTTCAGGATCGTGGATATGTCTGGAAAAAGGCGCAGGCGCTTGTGCCGACTTGGACTGCCTTTGCAGTGGTGAACTTGCTGGAAAAACATTTCGCTGGATTGGTTGACTATCAGTTCACCGCTGGCGTTGAGGAGTCTCTTGATGAGATTTCACAAAAAAGGCTCGCCAAGGATAAGTGGCTACAGGATTTCTACTTTGGTCTGATTGAAGAAGGCCGCGAAGGTGACGCCATTGAACTAGGTCTCAAGCGATTGATTGAACAAAATATCGCCGGCATTGATCCAGTCACGATTAACTCATTCACCATCGGCGCTGACCCCACCACGGGCGAGATCATTGTTGTCAAGCCTGGAAAATATGGACCGTATGTTAAGCGCGGCGACGAAAATGCTTCCGTGCCCGATTCCCTCGCACCCGATGAGTTGACTCTTGATATGGCGTTACGTCTTCTCGCAATGCCCAAGAGCGATGAGCCGATTGGTGAATTTGATGGTCGTCCGGTCTTTGCCAAGAATGGCCGCTTCGGACCGTATGTCCAATGGGGAACGATGGAAGACCCACCACTTGGTATGGAAAAACCAAAGATGGTCAGCCTCTTTAAGACCATGGTTCTTGATCGCATCACGATGCATGATGCTGAACAACTCTTGACCTTGCCACGCACCCTCGGCGTTGATCCAGGCGATGGTGAAACAATCACTGCCCAGAACGGAAAGTTCGGACCATATCTACAAAAAGTCAAGGATTACCGCACGATTGATAATGAAGAACGCTTACTGACAATCACTCTTGATGAGGCGTTAGCGATCTATGCACTCCCAAAAGTATTTCGCCGAGGTCGCTCCGCATCACCAAATAGCGGCCCACTGCGTGACTTCGGTACTGACCCTTCGAATAACCGCCCAGTCGTTGCCAAAGACGGCAAGTTCGGCGTGTATGTCACCGATGGCGAAGTCAATGCCTCACTCGGTAAGGGTGATCATCTTGAAGATATGTTGCCCGAGCGGGCTTATGAGTTGTTGGCAGTGCGTCGTGAAGTGATGATCGAAAAAGGACTTGTACCGGGACAAAAAAGTCCTGCCAAACGGGGTGCTGCGCCGAAAAAGAAGGCTGCGGCAAAGAAGGCAGTAGCCAAAAAACCCGCCGCGGTAAAGAAGGCGGCTCCCAAGAAAGCCGCGCCGAAAAAAGCCGCTCTGAAAAAGGCTACGGTAAAGAAAGCCGCGCCGAAAAAGAAAGCTCAGAAGCCAGAAGAATGACCAAGCCTTTCTACATTGCATTCGAGGGAATCGAAGGGTGTGGAAAAACCACGCAGGCATTGCGACTCGCCGAATCGCTACGCGTGCTTGATCCAGGGACTGTCCTCACTCGCGAAACGGGTGGCACAGATATCGGAGCCCGCATTCGTGAGGTGTTACATGACATCGGTAATACCCATCTTGATTCAATCGCTGAAGCGTTGCTCATTGCCGGCGATCGCGCTCAACATCGCAGTGAGGTTTTAGAGCCGGCGTTGTCAGCAGGTCATCATGTAGTGAGTGATCGAAGCGTTTATTCCACCATCGCCTACCAGGGGTATGGGCGCCAACTCCCGATTGACACTGTTCGCTCCGTCAATGATTGGGCTTTGCAATCGCGCTGGCCAGACTTGATTTTCCTACTTGACGTTCCCCACGAACATGCCATGAGTCGCTTAGCGCATCGCGCACTGGATCGCTTTGAACAAGAAGACGGTGATTTTTTCTCGCGCGTCGCTCATGGTTTTCAAGCTATGGCAGCAGATGACCCATCGCGTTGGGTCATCATTGACGCGACTGGCGACGCAGATGTCATTTCAGCAGCTGTCCGACAGGCTGTCAAAGAGCGCTTAGGCCTCTGAGATGGTGACCGCATCGGTGTACGACGCAGTCATCGGTCAGGAATATTCGTTGACCAAGTTGCGTGCCCTTGCTCAATCACCAGCGCACGCTTATCTCTTTGTTGGCCCGTCAGGCTGTGGGAAAGAAATCGCTGCTCGCGCTTTCGCCGCGGTGAGATTGCAGGGTTCAGAAGACAGCACCCAACGCACGGCCGATTTGGTGTTGCGCAGTATTCACGTTGACGTTCACGAAGTTGAACGTGAAGGCGCGGGTATCAGCATGGATCAGGCACGCGATGAAATAATCAAACTTGCCGAACGATCTGCCGTTGAAGGTTCGACTCGAGCGATCATCGTGCATGACTTCCATCTGCTCGCTGATGGCGCGCGTGCATCATTATTGAAGACCATTGAAGAGCCTGATGGTCAAACGGTGATGATTATGCTCAGCGACGATGTCCCTGACACGATGATCACTATCGCTTCACGATGTGTTCGCATTGACTTCGTTCCGATCTCCGATGAGTTAATCGTTCAGCAATTGGTCGCTGAGGGTATAGCGCCCGACAAGGCGCAAGCAGTTGCCCACGTTGCTGCTGGTGACCTAGAACGAGCACGAGTGTTAGTCAACGATTCGTCCTTGACGGCGCGTACTGCTCTGTTCGCCGATATTCCACAACGATTGGATGGCACCACATCGCGGGCGATTGCGCTCGCAGCCGAATTACTCGGTGCGGTGGAATCTTCACTTGTGGCATTTGAGGCGAAGCAAGCTAAAGAACTTGAAGAGTTAGAAGACCGCGTGAAATATTTGGGCGAGCGCGGTAGTGGACGCAAGTTGTTGGGCGACAAACACAAGCGCGAATTGCGTCGCTATCGCACGGATGAGTTGCGATCAGGACTGCGATTGCTGACCTTGGTGTACAGCGAAGCATTCAAACACTCGACGACGGCAACGGCTATGTACCAGACAGAATCGTATGTGCGGGCGGTCAAAAAACTGAGGGATGCCAACGTGGCCCTCAGCCGCAATGTCAACGAAAAGTTACTTTTCGAGAACCTTTTGATGTCCTTGCCGAATATCGCCCTCTGATTTAGGGCGGGTGTGTGGCGTCGAATGGTCGGACCACCAACTCGGCGGTAGGATTTTTAGCCATTGCCCGGGTAGCTCAGTCGGTAGAGCAACGCACTCGTAATGCGTAGGTCAGGAGTTCGATTCTCCTCTCGGGCTCCA
>ERZ889217.123-NODE-123-length-49197-cov-11.165805_pt1 | contig 49197 bp, 46 predicted proteins | sample MGYA00521098_ERZ889217 | MGnify/ENA primary metagenome ERZ889217 (study PRJEB32303, sample SAMEA104408613) | aquatic metagenome | biome: Brackish water; feature: Pelagic; material: water | place: Baltic Sea | collected 2014-06-10T22:04:00 | depth 2,362 m ... | reverse complement strand
GGGAGCGGGTGAAGGGAATCGAACCCTCGTATGCAGCTTGGGAAGCTGCCGTTCTGCCATTGAACTACACCCGCGAAGAATTTTTAATTATTGATTTATATGGCGGTGATCGCAAGTCTGGAATTCACCCTATGAACTTCCCCTTGATTAAAACCGGCCTGAATTTATGTATTTTTCGTTATGTTAAATAAAATTACTTTTCCCCGCGTTGCCATGGCTCCCTTGGCGGCGGTTGTTGTGTTGTCTGGTTGCTCGAATCTGACTCCAGGTGAGAATGCCGCGCTGGCTGGTGCGGCCACTGGATTGGCGGTAGGGTTGCCTTTGGCTCTGACTGGGGTAAATCCTGCAGTAACCATCCCGGTAACAGCCGGTGCAGCTGTGTTAGCAGGGGGTGGAACCTATTTAATTGCTAAAAAGCAAGCAACAACACGCCAGAGGCAGGTTGCGGAGGATCGTGCTCGGGATTACGTCGCTCGCACTGGTGAATATGCGAAACGATCAACCCGCTATATCGCTGTTCGCACCGAGGATGTTCGCTCTCAAGGCAAGGCGCAGGTGATGATTTACGACATCAATGCTGGTCGCATCATCGGTGATACTATTTATGACCTGCGCTCTGTGCCTCCAGTCGGCGAGATGGGTGAATTCAATGGCTACCGGGCTCGCTACATTGGAACTGGTAGTTAATTTTGCTCTCAGGGAACTTGTTGCAAGTGATCCGGTGTTTTGAGCATTCTGTTTGTATGAAATTTCCCATTCGCCCAAGGGCTCATCAGTTCTCCGGATTTACATTGATCGAAATGTTGATTGTTATCTCGATCATTGTGGTTCTTGCTGGCTTGGCATTCCCTGCAGTCAACGGGGCCATCGATTCAGCTCGCAAGTCTCAAGCAAAGTCCACTGTGACGCAAATTGCTGCTGCTGTTACTGCCTACGAGACGGAGTACGGCAAGTTGCCTAGCGGGGATGCGACAACTGTAGATTTGTCATTTGTACAGATTCTCGCCGGCCTAGATAACGTTGAAAATCCACGGCGGATTGTCTTCTTGGAAGCACCTGTGTGGAAAAAAGGGAAGGGCGGAACAAATGCTCAAGGGTATTGCGATCCTTGGGATGAAGCGACGCCATACTCAATCGCGCTGGATGACGATTATGATAATGAGATAGACGTCTCGACGAATGGTTCAGCAACCGGAAGTGAAACAATTCGCAAAAAAGTGGGGGTCTGGAACGTAAATACGACAAACCGGTACCAAATTCGCTCTTGGGATTGATAGAAGCCTTTTTTCAACCGATGTGAGCGGATAGTGAACGGTCTATCTCGGCTGTGCTTGGTTTGTGTGACGAATATCTTTCACACTGACAGCGTAAATAGTGTCTTCCGCGATATTTTTGGCTAGATCACCGATGCGTTCCAAGCATCTGGCGACAAAGATAAGTTCGAGCATGCCACGAATAGAATCAGGGTTTGTCGGCATGAGGGAGGTAATCGATTCGGCGAAATTACGGTTCATCTCGTCGAGTTCCTTGTCGCGCGGTTTTAGAGTCTCCGAAAGGGCCGGGTCTCCATCGGCATAAGCTTTCATGGCATCTGCAAACATTGCCATGGTATGCTGAAACATGGGTTGTATCCGGGAACTATCTGGAATGGCTTGAACCGCGCATAGTTTTCGCGCCCGTCTGGCGATCCCGACAGCTTGATCTGCCGCCCGTTCAATATTGACGCTCGTTTTCATGGCCGAGATCACATTTCTAAGATCCGAGGCTACCGGGTGGTAACGCAGCATGATTTCCATTCCTTCGGTATCGACTTGGATTTCGAGACTGTCGATTTCCTCATCATCAACAATGACGGTGTTGCACCAGTCCTCGTCTCGATCAAAAAGACCCTTGCGGGCATTCTCAAGACTGCGTTGGAAGAGGCTGGACATCATAAGAACGTCCTTGCGGAGATTTTCAAGGGCGGACTCGAAGCTTGTGAGGATGTGACGTTTAGGCTCCATGGCTTATTAGTTATTGATTGTTAGTTTATTAAAAATTAATCAGCCGAACCGGCCAGTGATGTAATCTTCGGTTTGTTTTGAAGCGGGATTGGAGAAAAGTTTCTGGGTATCATCCAACTCAATGAGTTTACCCAAGTAGAAAAATGCGGTGCGGTCTGAGCAACGGGTGGCTTGTTGCATATTGTGGGTTACGATAACGATCGTGAATTCCTCTTTGAGTTCGCGAATCAACTCCTCCACCTTGACTGTAGCAATGGGGTCGAGGGCTGAGCATGGTTCATCCATGAGGAGAATCTCAGGGCGATTGGCGATGGCCCGAGCAATGCATAGTCGCTGCATCTGGCCACCTGAAAGACTGAGAGCGCTTTCATGAAGGCGGTCCTTGGCCTCGTCCCAAAGGGCGGCTCCCTTTAGGCTGCGTTCAACAGTTTCGTCGAGGATGGACTTCTTGTTCTGTCCTGCAACGCGGAGAGGGTAAACGACGTTTTCGTAGATCGATTTCGGAAAGGGGTTTGATTTTTGAAACACCATGCCCACGCGCTTGCGCAAAGAAATGACCTCGATATGAGGGTCGTAGATGCTTTTGTTATGAATAACAATATCGCCCTCATGGTGGATGTCATCGATAAGATCGTTCATGCGGTTGAGGTTCCGCAAAAGGGTAGATTTTCCACAACCTGATGGGCCAATGAATGCGGTCACCTGACGCTCCGGGATGTCCATTGAGATATCAAACAGCGCCTGTTTTTTCCCGTAGAAGAAACTGAAGTTGCGGATGCTGATGAAGTCGGGGCGTGGTTCTGTCGAGTCGTTGTTTATCACGGTCAGTGGATGGGGCTTTTTAAGATTTATCGAACTAGAAAGCGCCTGCGGAGAATTTCTTGCGGAGTTTTTCACGAATCAGGATGGCTGAAAGATTGAGGACTACAACGAGGACGATCAAAAGGAGAGTCGTAGCGAACACCATGGGCTTTGCTGCCTCAGAATCCGGTGATTGAAACCCCAAGTCGTAAATGTGGAATCCTAGGTGCATGAATTTGCGTTCGAAATGGAAAAATGGAAACTCCGTATCGAGCGGCAGGCTTGGCGCGAGCTTGACCACACCGACGAGCATGAGTGGAGCAACTTCTCCAGCGCCACGCGCCATGGCAAGGATGAGTCCTGTAAGAATGCCAGGAAGGGAAGCGGGAAGGACGATATGGCGGATGGTTTGCCACTTAGAGGCGCCACACGACAGTGAACCCTCTCTCATGCCTCTTGGAACGGCAGCCATGGCCTCCTCAGTGGCAACAATGACGACTGGAACGGTCATCAAAGCCAGTGTGGCAGCGGCCCAAAGAATGCCGCCCGTGCCAAATGTCGGTGTGGGGAGATAGTTTGAAAAGAAAAGGGTGTCGAGGGTGCCCCCCACGAAATACACAAAAAACCCCAACCCAAAAACGCCGAAGACGATCGAAGGAACACCAGCCAGGTTGTTCACCGCGATACGGACTGAGCGAACAAAGAACCCCTGTTTAGCATATTCTCGCATGTAGATGGCGGCAATGACTCCAAATGGAACAACAGCAACGCTCATCAGAAGAGTCATGACAAAGGTTCCAAAAATCGCTGGGAATATTCCGCCTTCGGTATTTGCTTCGCGCGGTTCCTCAGTAAGAAAATTCCAGATATTGTGACAGAAGAGGCCCAACTGTTGCAAAGGAGTGAGAGTATTGGGTTGGTAATAGGAGACAATTTCACCAATGGGCAAGCGGCGCTCTAGGCCACTTGGGGTCTTAAAAACAAGGGTATTGGTGGACTGTTCTGTTCGAAGGGTGCGGGCTTTGGATGCGAGGGCTTCGTATTTGGCGTTCAGGGCCACGATCTCGCTTGATTTTTGATCGCCACCCTGGACACGTAGGTCGTTAAGGCGAGTGTTGATAGTGCCGATATCGCCTTTTTCAATCCGTTCTATGGCATTCCTTCTCTCGTTGGCTTCATTCACTAGCGAGGAGAGGGTTTGAAGAAAGTCAGGCGATTGGCTGGAGATGGAGGATCCATTGGCCAGCAGGAGTTCCTGGAGGTAGCCAAAAGCGATCCCATATTCAAGGCGTTCAATCCGAAATATCTCCGCCGGTTCCTTCATGGATTCGATGTCCGCTCTGTTGGCAAAAACAAAATTGAGGCCGTATGCATCTTTGTTGCCTACGTAGAATTGGACTTCTTTCTGTTCCTCAAGCTTCGATCCATCGGGTCCAAGAATCGGGATGCGTTTGGTGCGGGTCAGGACAAGTTCCCCCGTGATTGTGCTTCCGGAATTCGGCACAGGATTGGCAACACCAGGTTTAATGGTCGCTTCAATGACTCGCTTTGGCCAGAAGACAGGAATTCCGTTGGCGACTATGATGCCAAGGAGACCAATGACCATCAGGAGGCCGATTGAAAGACCCATGGCGCTAATCCAGACGAACGGCTCACCAGGAGCCGCCATGGTGCGTGTCAGATCTTTGTGAGTTTCCTGTGCCATTGGGTTTAAACAGTCTTGAATTTCTCTCGGAGGCGCTGGCGAAGGACTTCGGCAACGGTATTCACAGCAAAAGTGAGCAGGAACAGAACCATAGCACCAAGGAATAAGGTGCGGTAAAGGGTGCTGTGATGGGGGGCTTCGGGCAGTTCGACAGCTATATTTGCCGACAGTGTTCGCATGCCGGAAAAGATGTTCCATTCCATGATCGGAGTGTTCCCGGTGGCCATGACAACAATCATTGTTTCCCCGACAGCACGCCCGAGACCGATCATCAGGGCTGAAAAAATTCCCGCTGAGGCCGTGGGCAGGACAATACGCAGCGCCGTTTGCCAACGACTGGCCCCGCAGGCCATGGAGCCGATACGCAGTGATTTGGGGACATTGGAGAGGGCATCCTCGGTGATTGTAAAAATAATCGGAATAACGGCAAATCCCATCATAAAGCCAACAACCAGAGAGTTCCGCTGGTCATAGGTGGTTCCTGTTGCCGCAGGCCACCACGCAGGAAAATCGCCAATGCGCTCTCTACTGGTGGGATCGGTAACCGAAAATGCGATCGCTTCAAAAGCCGGGCCGAGTCCCCATAGGACATAGCCGCTGGCGAACAGAATTGGGAGAAAGACAATCCATTCGCGGCCAGCGGGAATAAATTTTCGAAATTGGATTGGGAGGTGGCTCCAAACAAACCCTGTGGATGCCGCAATGACAGGCAAACCGGCAGCGACGAGAAGGAGTGAAGGCACTTCATTCTCAATTAGGGGGGCAATGTAAATTGCCGCTAGAAAACCAAGCACTACCGATGGGAGGGAAGCCATGATTTCCATGACCGGCTTAATCATCGAACGTGAACCAGGGTCGAGAAACTGCGATGTGTAGAGAGCAGCCAGGAGGGCGATCGGCACGGCAAAGATCATTGCATAAAGGGTGCCTTTGAATGTGCCGAATATGAGGGGGATGAGGGAGTATTTCGGCTCAAAGTCGTCGCTACCCCCTGTGCTTTGCCACTCCCACTTGGGACTGGAGACCCCCTCATACCAGACTTTGCCGAAGAGCGCATTCCAACCCGAGTCTGCATGGGGGTCGTGGATTTCAAAAAAGTGCAGTTTGTTTGACGAATCGAGAATCGCCATGCGCTGATACTTTCCGCTGATCACTGCGTTCACAGGATTAAAAGGAAGGCTTTGCTGCCAGCGAATGGAATCGGTGGTTGAATAGCGGAGCGACAGTTTATTTCCTCCCCCAATCAAAAAGGCTTTGTTTCGGAGGGTTGAGGCTATGAATTCGGGTGTGGCACCCAGTTCTGCAAATTCATGGGTGAGTCCGTAAAGGCGTTTATCTCCGCCCTCGGGATAGTAGAGGCTGAAAATGCAGTTCTCACCCGATTCACTGCCAAAAATAATTGAGACATCTCCAAAAAGAAATGTGGCAGCGGCAATACTTGGATTCTCAAGGTGGTCAAAAGGGGCGAAGGTTTGAATCACTGAAAACCCATTATTATCTCCACCCAGGACGAGAAAGTGCACCCTGCCATCACTAGTTGTGACAATCAGAGAATCAGCGGTGCCTGGGACCAGAATTCGTGTTGGGGTGCCTGATATAAGTGAGGTGAGATCAAATGTTGCCTCGAGGGATGTCTTCCCTGCACCGAGGAGTGATCGTTTGCGTTTATAAAGTGATGCAGAAATCCGGCGCCCTTCACCATCAGGCTGGATTGCTACGACAAGTTTTTGGGTGCCTGAGTCTCCATAAGCGATACTGAGAATGGGTTGGGTGGGAATTCCGATCGATTCGGGGGATGCTGCCCTCGGGTTGATTGTGATCAGTTGCCGCCCATCGGACTCGGATGAACTGAAATTTGGTGAAACTAGAAAGAATCGGCCGTCATTCGTGCCGAGCATAATTTCCTGCTCCCGTTTGTTAAGTGTCGCGGCAGTGAATCGTGGCTGGGGAGTTTCTGCAAAATCAATGGGAATTTCCTGAATCTTTCCAGTCTCAAAATCGGCTGTCAGCAGCTTGCCATCTGGTTCCATAAGGAATGGAAGTGAGCCCCACTCATCAATTCCTATAATTGAGTAGTGGTTGTCGGGAAGTTGAATGCTTTTGGCTGCAGTGACACTTGCCGGAGCGAAGAGCGGCCAGATTTGGAAAAAAATGAAGAAGAAAATACCCAGCACTGAAGTGATCACCAAAGCCCCTCCTGCTTTGATCACTAGAGTCATGAAGCGGTCCATGAACAAGGTGGCAGGAGCGGTCTGGAAACGATTTTTTCCGGTGGCGTGCTCTGGCAGTTTTTCAGGCATGGTTGCTTCTTGGTTATGACACTTGAATCTTCAACAGGAAACAACCCCGCCGATTCGAACGACGGGGTTGTGATACTTCAAAGACTACCTTGATAAGGGGTCAATTGGCCAGTTGAGAGAGAACCTCTTGTGCAGTTTCTTCCGGAAGAGGGAAATACCCATCCTTGATCACGATTTCCTGCCCATCCCTTGCAATGATATATTTTAAAAACTCCCAAGTGAGCTTGTCCATCGGCACACCTGGTTTTTTGTTCACATACACATAGAGGAAGCGGGCAAGGGGGTACTCGCCGCCCACGCAGTTCTCGTAAGTGGCATCTGAAAAACTGGAAGCGGACTCGCCGAGTGGCACGGTGCGCACATCGGATGTTTTGTAGCCGATGCCAGAGTAACCGATTGCGCCGAGGTCAGTGGCGATCCCTTGAACGACGGCTGAGGAGCCGGGCTGTTCTTTCACCGAGGTTTTATAGTCTCCTTTGGCGAGAGCTTCATCCTTGAAGAATCCATAAGTTCCCGAAGCACTATTGCGCCCATAGATAGAGATCGGCTTGCTAGTCCAGCTGTCGGATAGACCGACCTGCCCCCAATTGGTAATGTCTTCACCGCCACTCTTGCGGCTGCTTGAGAAGATGCCATCCACCTGTTTCATGGTTAGCCCTTTGATTGGATTGTCCTTGTTTACAAAAACAGCCAAGGCATCAACGGCCACTGGAACCGCCATGGGCTTGTAGCCGAATTTCTTTTCAAAGGCATCGATCTCGGAACTTTTCATTGGACGGCTCATTGGGCCAAGTTGGGCTGTGCCCTCAATCAATGCTGGTGGGGCAGTTGAGGAGCCCTTGCCTTCGATCTGAATATTCACATTCGGATAAGATTTTTTGAATCCCTCAGCCCACAGGGTCATGAGATTATTGAGAGTATCGGACCCAATGGAGTTCACATTTCCGGTAACTCCGCTGACTTGGTTATAGGGTTGGATCGCTGGATCGACGGTGAGTGTGGCCGCAAAAGCGGAGCCAGTGACTGCAGCTGATGCAAGTAGGGTGAGTAATGGTTTCATAGTTGAGGATCGTAGAAATAAAGAAAATCCGGATCAGGCAACGTCAGGAATTGTAACAATCATGTGACGTGTGCAGATAAAAAAAGGCGTGTCATGGGAGTGGATTGGGCCGCTTGTTGAAGATGCGAAACCAGTTTCCAAAGTGTTTCCTCAACGCTTCACGGGTGGTGAGATAACGGCCTTCCGGGGTCCCCCCCCGGCGGATTGCGGCCAGCAAGGCGGGCAGTGAAAGTTCATCTAGATCAAATGACGTGCTTGCCGTGCCGACAGCCGAAGCATGGTGGGCATCACTCGAGGCGGTCATCGAGAGACCTCTGGATTTTGCATAGGCAAAAGCAAGTTCGTTGAATTTAGGAGAGCTTACAGCGGCGTTGAATACCTCAAGGGCGTCTATGTCTAGGGAGTCGAGCACAGATGGGCGAATGCCGGCTCGCCAGCTATCGAATGGGTGCGCTGGTATCGCGATACCCCCGGCGGCATGAATGGCCTCTACGACATCCTTGGCCGGGCGCCCCTTTAGACGGGGAAGGGTGGTTCCAATGCACAAAAGGTGTCCCTCAGCGGTGCTCACTTCCACCCCAGGAACAACTAGAAAACCCTCTGGAGCCGAAATGGGGTGTGGTTGAAGGTGGGCATCGCAATTGTCGTGGTCCGTGATTGCTATGCCGCAGAGACCTTTTGCCAAAGCTGCAGAAACAAGTTCATCAGGAGGGTTGCAGGCATCCTTGGAATGGTAGGAATGAACATGTAAGTCGAAGCGGCGGGTCATTGCAGAGTTTCCTTTGTAGCCATAACAACTTTAGATTGGGAACCATGAATGTTGCTTTCAAAGAATGGGCGGTAGTCTGTGAGGCGCTTGGTAGCGGACGGCAGAGTGTGATTATGAGGAAAGGTGGGATTGCCGAGGGGCGTGATGGGTTTGCCTTTAAACATCACGAATTTTTTCTTTTTCCTACATGGTTCCATGAGCAGGTTGGGAAAACCATTTTATCATCGGATACCTTGCTTCCAGAACAACTCGATGGCGAGATCGAGATTCGTTTCGCAGCGGTGTTGGAGTGGAGTCGTTTGGTGGCTGATCAGTCGACATTGGCGTCGTTGCGTCCGTTTCATATCCTAGCAGATAGTGTTTTGGCGGAGCGTTTCCATTACGATGAACCGAAGGGGATTCATGTCGGGTTCGTTCGTGTCTTCAAGCTGAACCCACCAAGCCGTCTTGAAATGAGGCCAACATTCGGTGGATGCCGATCGTGGGTGGACGTGCCATCACTGGATAATGCAAAGCTGGTTTCTGTGCTGAACGATGACGAGCATGCATCTCGTCGTGAGGAATTGGCGGGAATCCTTGGTTGAGAAGCCCGGAATTATCTCAACGGTTCTTCGGTTTCCTCTAGCGTTTCATCTTCCTCAATCTCTCGGCGGAGAGCTTTTGAGATAAAGGGGCGAACAAATCCGTAAATGAGAAAGCTGACAAAGAGTAGCGCTGGCATCCACTGGTAATTCATGGCAGTAAATGCCAAGACCAAAATGAAACCCAGAAATGCTGGAATCGAGCGTTGGGTTCGCCAGTTTACGCTTTTAAAGCTGGGGTATTTGACGTGGCTGAACATCATGAAGGAGAGAAAAATAAGGAGGACAGGCAGCGCGTATTTCCATGAACCAATGACGCGTTGATCTTCCTGAATCCAAAGCATAAGAAGCGTGAGAGAAGCAATAAGCCCTGCTGCAGCGGGAATCGGGAAGCCTTGAAAATCCTTCTCCGGTTTGTCTCCGCTGGAGGCGGCGAGGCAATTGAACCGAGCTAGTCGGAGGGTGCCGCAAAGAAGGAAAAAGAAGGCAATTAACCACCCAGTGCGTTGGAAGTCCCTGAGAACGATTTGGTAGACAAGCAATGCAGGAGCGATCCCAAAGGAAATCGTGTCGGCAAGTGAATCGAATTCACGCCCAAATGGACTTTCATGCCCGCCAAGACGGGCGAGGCGACCGTCCAATAGATCGAACACGCAGGCCCCGAGGATGAAAGCAATCGCTTCATGGTAAAGAGATCCAACGGGTTCCCCAGTGGCGAGATGAATCGAGGCTTCGATAATCCGGAGAGTCGCCGCAAAGCCGCAAAAAAGGTTTCCAGCCGTCATAAGATTCGGCAGGAGATAAATTCTCGGCTCTCGGGGCTGACTCATTAGGGGATTTGTGGAAGTTCGGCTAGGATGGTTTCGCCACCACGAACGCGGTCGCCATTTTTTACAAGAATCTTTGCATCAAGTGGCAGGTAGAGTTCGGTGCGGGAACCGAAACGGATCATGCCGAAGCGGGCGCCACGATCAAGGGTGTCACCAACCACCGCCCATGGACAGATACGCCGAGCGATGGCCCCAGTGATTTGCTTGACCATAACGGTACCAGATGGGCCCGCGATAACCCAAGATCGACTTTGATTCAGAATGGAGCAGCGAGGATCTCTCGCATCGAGGAAAAGGCCGGGTTTTGGCTCGGAGTGGGTGACCTCACCAGCAATTGGCGAGCGGTTGACATGGACATCCAGCACAGAAAGAAAAATGCCAATCCGCTGGACACGTTTTTTAAGGAATTCATCTTCGTCGACTTCATCGATCGTTGTCACCACGCCATCAGCGGGAGAGACGGCCAGATGTTCGCCCGCAGGCGGTACACGTTCCGGGTCGCGGAAGAAGTAGAGTGTGAACAAAATGGCCGCAGCGAAAAGAATCGAGGCGACAGGAAGCAGCGCAAGGGTGAGGAGCCATCCAGCGGCCAGCGCCCCCAAGATCCAAGTCGCCTCGGTTAAAGCCTTGTTTTTCATGCGCGCAGATTATCAGTGGCAAGGGCTTTGCCAAGCGTAGGAGTCGATGTGCGGCGGTTATTCAATGTTTTTGTTCTAAGGGGTGAGGTAAAGGAGCGGCGTCCACAGGAGTGTTCAATCTCAGATGAGTATTAGAGCTAGAGGAGGTCGGAACGGCAATCAGGGCGATTTCCTGCTCAAGATGCCTTCCCAAGCCAATATGGGAGGCGCTTTCAAGCCAACGTGTTGATTTTTCCAATGAGGGGAGTTTTGAAATGGCGCGATTTTCATCGATTAGTCGACCAGCGGTGGCATCGATAGCCACCGGATCGCGGCTCATGAAAATCGTGTGGTGGTCGAGTAGAAAACCGGGGTTTGGAAATGGTCCACCAGCATATTGAAGGCGCAAACCGTCGAGGATGGTGAGGACCACCTTGTCACGGATCATGGCGTCAGCATAAATTTCGGCAAGATAGGGGTCGCCGTGATCAGGTTCCCTTGTGAAGCGCCGCCAATTGTCGATGTTGGGAATCGTCATGTTTGCAATTGCCCCATTGAGGCCGGTAAGAAAGCTATCCATGAGGCTAGGAATATTAATCACTTTATCAATTTGCTGACTTAAGATCTTTGAATAATGGCTGGTGCTGCTGAGTTGCTCGTTGGCAGCCAAGAGGCGTTCGACAGGAGATCCGTCATTGATGCCAAATTTGCTATCGCCCCAAATTAAACGACCGACAACCGGGGCGGTAACTTTGGACTGTGGATCGTAGCCATCAGGGTCGGTCCAGCGGAGTCGATAGTTTGGCGAATCGATTGAGAACCCCGCTGTGAGCAGGTCGTCCTTATTGCGGTCCCAGACGATGATGTTTGAAGCTGGAATACCTGCCTCGCGTAATCCATCAGCAACGGCATTCACAATCTCAGGCCTTGTTCCCCCAATCGAGCCACCAGAGGCAGCGACCTTGATGCCCACTCGATCCGTTGGCTTTACTAGGCTAGCCCACGCCGCAGAGGGGGTGGGATGACCCGTGAGACGGCAGACGAGCGTATCTACCATCCTTTTTACGATAGCTGAATTCACCACCGGCCCATCAATGGAGCGCGACTCCATGGCGAAATAAATAGTTGATTGGGGGGGGGAGAGAGGTTCGAGGGCTTGAGTCGAGTGGATCAAAAAACATGCCATCGTGATCAAGACGTAGGCAAGATGCGTGAGCCAATGCTTTTTAATGAGGTGATGATCTGTAGCGTTGTAACTCAACGTGGTGGATGCCTTATGTATTGGATTGTCTTCGGAAACGTTGGACTGGGGGAGTTATGAGCCTTGCCCCGGAGGAACCTCAATCGCTTCACAGACTTCCCGCCACCCAGGAAAATTCCAAGTATTTGGAAAGCCGCGGCATTGCAGAGGCTTGACCTCTTGGATTCTGCAATCACTCCCCTCAAGAAAGATACAGGAGTTGTCGGGGTTGTCGATCAGTGCAAGACCATCCCGACGCGGACGCAGGCGGGTGAACTGTTGAATGAACTCGTGCACGGTCAATCCCAGATACTGTGAAATGGAAGAGATGTCGTCATTCGTGAGCTTCACAAAGCCTGGCCAGCGACAGCAATTTGTGCACCGCTGACAGGCGTAGACGACTGGAGGTTTATTCTCCGAGTCGCTTTCCAGGCAGGAGGTAGTTGACGGCATAGTCACGGACAGCGTCCTCGAGGGGGGTCATGGGTTGCACGAACCCTGTGTCTCGAATCTTCGAGATGTCAGCACACGTATGGTATTGATACTGGTGTCTTATGCTGTCCGGCATCTCGATGTATTCGATATTTGGTTCCTTGCCGAGCGCTGTGAAGAGTGCTCCCGCAAGATCGTTCCATGTGCGAGCCACACCAGAACCGATATTATAAAGACCGCCGGCGTCTTCTTGTTCCGCGAGGTGGAGAGTCATCTCCACGGCATCCTTTACATAAACGAAGTCGCGCATCTGACCCCCGTCAAGGTATTCGGGTTTGTGGCTTTTAAAGAGGCGAATTCTGCCTGTTTCTTGGATTTGATCGAAGGCCTTGCAAACAAGGCTTCGCATATCACCCTTGTGGTATTCATTTGGGCCAAAAACGTTGAAATATTTGATCCCGACAATTTCAGGCAGGATCTCCTCACGGCAGGCGTAAAGGTCAAAAAGGTGCTTTGAGTACCCGTAAAGATTCAGAGGGCGAAGTTTTGAGATATCATCGGATTTGTCATCCATCCCAGCAGTCCCATCCCCGTAGGTAGCTGCAGAGGATGCATACACAAAGCGCGATCCCGAGAAGAGAGCCCAACGGCAGAGGTCCTTCGTGTAGGCATAGTTGTTTTCCAAGACAAATTCTGCATCTGTCACGGTGGTGGAAGAGCAGGCACCAAGATGAAATACTGCGGCAAAACGTCCAAAATGGTCTGGGTCATCTTGAATGCCCTCAATGAATTCATCTGCCGGCACATAGTCTTCGAAGGCAAGAGGAAGGAGGTTGCGCCATTTATCATCTTCGCCGAGACGGTCAGTTACAATAATTTGATCTATCCCGCGCTGGTTCAAAGCATGGACTAATGCACTGCCGATAAATCCACCCGCGCCGGTGACAAGCACTCGCGCTTTCTCATGCAGGAGGGCATCATTGGGATTCAATTTTTTTTCTCCAGCACTTCTGGATCGTGTTGATCGTGGAGTAATTTTAAAGGATGAGTTGTGTGTGGCCATAGTCAGGGAATAGGGAGAGGGGAGTTAATTCAAATTCAGCCCAAGCGTTTGAAAGGTTTCATCAAAGAGGGCGCACTTCGATCCGAAGATATACTTTGCCCCACGTATATATTCGCGGGCTTTCTTGGTATCTCTGCGTTGGTTCGCCCATGCAGCATGAGCGTAATACCAAGCTGGCGAGTCCCCAGGGTATTTTATCGTCTTCATGACTTTCCCGGCACGGTCGAACTCTCCCAATAGAATGTCACAGAGGACGACTTTGAATTGAAGAAGTTCGTGGCGGGAGTCATCAGATCGCATCGCTTGAAAATGATCCCGTGCAGCACTGTATTCTTTTTTTAGAAACAAAAGTTCGCCGAGATTATACTCTGAAGGAAAAAAGCCGGGGGCGACTTCAAGGGATTTCTCAAACACGCTCCGTGCGGTCACAAAATCATTCTTTTTGATATAAATGGATCCGATGAGGTTTAGCACCACAGGGTCATTCGGGCGTTGGGAGTCGATAAGATCAAGTTTTCCCAATGCCTCATCGTAGCGTTCGCTCTCAAAATCCTTAAGGATAGCTTCGAGGGCATTACCAGCTCTCATCTCCTCATCGGGTTTGGAAATTTGGGCCTGGACCAAAGTTGCAAGAGCCAAACAGATCATCGGAACAACGCACTTCATCGTGGATGCAAGCTTGCTGGGGGATAAGGCGCTCATCAATGCAAAACAAATGGCTCGGTTGGTTTTCAGACAAAGAATTGATTTTAATGCAAAAATACTCAGCCGCTCAATCCTCGCCGCAAGCTATTGGAAAAAGGTTTTGCCAGCACATGGAGCAGAAGGCAAATAATGGACAGTTCATGGCATTTTTAATTCAAACAAATGAGGGGGCAGCCTCCGCCATTTTACCACTGGGCAGGTCTGTCATGCTCATCGGCAGGGATGAAGACTCGAATTTGTATCTGGAGGCTTCCGATATCTCAAAAAACCACGCGTCGATTTTTTCGGCAGGCGGATTTTATCATTTAAAAGACAACGGATCCACCAACGGCTCGATCGTCAATGGGGTGAAGGTCAGTGAGCATCAACTCGTCCATGGTGACATGATTCAGTTTGGACCCTATCTTTTCCAAGTCGACCTGCAGAATCCAACGCCAGAGGGTTCTGTTCCCATGGAGGATTCAGAGATAAAGCATTCTGGCAATTCCTATACAAGTTCGATCAGGTTGCAGGAAATAAAAGGGGCTGAAAAATCCGGCCAGTTGCAGGTGGTCATGGGGGGGGATGAGCCGCCAACACCTCCCAAGCCCCAAGTTGAACTCCCCTGTTCCGGCCTCCTGGCCATGATGAATAACGAGGATCGTAAGACGCTTGCTGTTCTTGGTTCGATGCGTTTGGCAAATCCTGGTGCGATTATTATCCAGCAGGGACACGAGTTGAATGAACTGATTTTGATCCTCTCGGGAAAACTTGAGGCCCACCTGGATGGTTCCTCTGAACCAGTTGGCAAGATCAGCGAAGAGGATTGGATCGGCGAGTTGAATATTTTTGACCCCTCGGGTGCATCATGTTCCGTTGTTGCCGTCTCGGAGGTAAGCTACTGGGCGATTTCGCGTTCAAATTTAGAAGGGTTTCTCAGCAGCAATCAAACTTCTGGAATCCAGCTTTTGGTCGGGCTAGCCAATTCACTTGGAAAGCGCCTTCGTCTGACACTGGAAGGCAAAAACCGCCCTTGTAAACCAAGTCCGGTATATCCATGGATTATCGCTGCTGCCGCAACCGGCATTGCGATTCTTGGTCTCATTGGATTCCTCAATGAACGCCAAAATACCAACTTCAAGCTTGCCGAAATGTCCTCGCTGATCGCTGAACGTGATGAGGTAATAAATAGCGATCGTGAGAAACTGGAGAAGTTGAATGAACGCCTCGCCATGAAGGCGGATATGCTTGCAAGTTCAGAAGCCACTCAGGTCATTGTAAAAAAAGAGCTTGAGGTCGCCAAAAAATCCCAGTTTGCGCAATCACCTCAAGAGGCGCCCGCGCCACAAGAGCCTGAGAACTCCCAACCTGCTCCTGAGGAAACTCCCGCATCCAGTCCAGCTCCCGCAGAAATCTTTAGATCTCAGGATCTAATCCTTTTTCCACCAGAAATCATGATCACCAAAAAAACACAGATCCCTTTGGTGATTGATGGGGTTTCAAGTGGAAGTCTCACTCTTTCCGAGGGCGTTGAATTGCTTGTTTTGGGAGTAGATGACGCGGATGTGTTTGTTGAGGTCGGGGGGGCTTCAAAGCCAATCCCCAAGAGCCATACAAATTTCAGTGAAGCTCTAGAGGAATATCTTGCGAATCAGGTGACTTCGGCACCAACGACGCTGGTTGCCAAACCAACTCCGCAACCACTCCTAGCAACACCAGAATTGATTGCTCCATCTATCTTATCGAAGGATCGCCAACCATCCGGCCCAGCGAATCTCGAGGATCTCTCAGAAATTGTGAAAATGGTTCAACTTTTGGATGCGCTCGCCGAGGTGCAGGAACTCAAGAAGGGCAGTAAAAATGAAATCAGCCGATTTGTGAGATCTCAAGTGTCGCGTTGGGAGGATGCCGCCGGGCGCGCTACAGAGGTGCTTGCACGCGGCAATGCCCCTGAGAACTACAGGGAATGGCTTACGCAAATCATAGAAACATCAAAAATGTTCAATGTCGCCCGCTTTCCTCTTTTGGAGGGGCAACTCCGTATTCTTGACAAGGAGTGGATTGCTTTCCAAGCACACGAGGCAGTTAAGGAAAGCCAATAGACAAAAGCCATCTGGCGATCATCTAAAACATAGCTTGTCTTATGGTGCCATGGTGCCAACTACTGCATTGCGCGGCATCATGTTTCATGCAATTGCCAGTGGATGTTAAGCATCAATAGCACTGAATGGCGACCGTCTTTGCTGTTTTTATAAAATGATCCGATTCAATTATAAACCTGCAGGAACACCGCCGGCGACGCTCTTGCCCCCTGAAGGTGCAAGAGATTCAGTGGTGCTACGACTAGTCAAGTTCGATGCCGAGACCTTCTTCGAGGAAACTTTTGAATCCTTCGAAGCATTGCTCCAGCAGTTCGATCCTGCTAAAGTGAATTGGATAGACATCGATGGCCTTGGCGATGTGAAACTGCTTCAAGAAGTCGCCGCTTACTTTCAGTTGCACCCGCTGGCAATCGAGGATGTTCTCAATACAGCGCAAAGGCCAAAAATTGAACATTTTGATGGGCACTACTTTATCGCAAGCGCGATGGTTTATCCCGGCGATGAGGAGGACTTATTGCTGGAACAAGTCAGTCTTTTTGTGGGCTCCAAATTTCTTGTGACCGTGCAGGAGGATGGAGGTCGGGATGTCTTTGAAAAGATTCGGTCGCGGCTGCGGCTAGGACATGGGTTGGTGCGCCGTAGCGGCCCCGATTATTTATCCTATTCCCTTCTTGATGCAGCCGTAGACAGTATTTTTCCTGTCCTGGAGACCGTCGGCGATAGCATTGAGGAAGTGGAGGAGGATTTGTTGGAAAAGCCGAGACGGCAAAGCCTGCGTCGACTTTATGAAACAAAGCGCCTGCTTTTAGCGCTGCGACGAGCGGCTTGGCCCCACCGAGAGATTTTCAATACCCTCATGCGCGATGAGTCGGGGCTAGTTGCGCGAGACACACAAATATTTCTTCGAGATTGCTACGATCATACCACCCAGATCATCGACATTATTGAAAGCTACAGGGATTTGGCTGCAGGCTTGATGGACCTCTACCTTTCAAGCGTTGGGTTCCGGACAAATGAAATTATCCGCGTTCTTACGATCGTTTCTGTTCTTTTCATGCCTCTGACTTTTCTGGCCGGCATTTACGGCATGAATTTTAATACCTCGCACCCATGGAACATGCCCGAGTTGAATTGGCCGCTGGGCTATCTATTTTTTTGGATCGTATCCTTTGTGATTGTGGTTGGGATGCTGCTCCTCTTTAAGCGACGGCATTGGTTGTAAGGCATCGCCTAAATGCAAAAAAATAGCGGCGCCATAATGGCGCCGCTATGAATATTTATTCTAAGTGAGGGGTTTATTCAGCAGCTGGGGCTTTCGCCGCAGGCTTTTCTTTCTTTGCCTTGGGCTTGTCGCCTTTGGCTTTTTTCTGACCGCCAGCAGACATTTCTTCGAGGCTCAAAGAACCATCTTTATCAGTGTCTTTTTTTGCGAAGGCCTGCTCTGCTTTTGCAGGATCCTTAGCGGTGGCGCAGAATTCCTCTTTGCTAACCGAACCGCTTTTATCGGCATCTAATTTTTCAAATGCTGCTTTTGGATCTTTGGCAGGTTTTGCTTTAGCCTCCTTGGCTTCGGCGAGTGTGGCCCCAACGAGTGAAATCGAGGTGACGATTGCAAGGGTTTTGAGGGCGATGTTCATTTTGATCATAGGTTGTGGTTTTATTTATTTTTAGGGACCCGAAGGTCTCGACCGTATCCAACACTAAAATATCGGACGAGTTTCAACTTATTTTCAATTGTTCGATAAAAACCATAAAAGCATCATTTAATACCACAGTGAGGCAACGTACGGAGAGGGTCAGAAGGCAATTTTGGTTAGGGCAGCAGATCAACGCCAACTCGCTTGGCGACGTATGATGTAAGTAAAAAACAAAAAAACGTTAGTAGAGCGCAACAAAATATAACCCACCAAAATCCGGTTCCTTTATGCAAAAGCCAAGGCATGAGAAGAAACATGGGCAATGTGGGGAGGACATACCAAAACGTGTAGAATGCATGATTGGAAATTTTTGAGACATCCTGTTTTTCCAGATGCATCCACACCATAACCATGATGGTGACGAAAGGGAGGGAGGAAATCAGCGCGCCGAGACGATCACTCCTTTTGGCGATTTCAGAGACCAGAACAATCACAAACGAAGTGACTGCGTATTTTGTAATAAGAAAAACCATTGGTCGCCGGAGGTGAATCAAGCTTTCAAGACGATCCTGTAGCGCGGGCTGCCGTGCTCAAGAAGCTCTATTGCATCATTAACCTTGGCCATCGGAAATTCCTGTACAGTTGGGGAAATCTGGTGGCGCGCGCAGAATTCAAGCATCTTAACTGTTGTTGAGGGACTTCCTAGTGGTGAGCCTGAAATGCTTCGCTGAGCCATGATGAGCGGAAATGCACCCACTGGGATGGGCTCTGATACTGCGCCGACCGTGTGAAGTCTCCCGCGAGGAGCGAGGGCATTTATATAGTCGCTCCATTCCATGGGCACGGCAACTGTGCTGAGAATGAAATCGAATTTCCCGGCCTCAGATTTTAGCGCTGACGAATCGCGAGAGTTTACAATGCGGTGAGCACCGAGTGCGGAGAGTTCATCAACTTTATCTGGAGTCGACGTAAATGCGGTAACCTCGCATCCCCACTTGTTTAGAAACTGCAAGGCAAGATGCCCGAGCCCACCGATTCCAATCACCCCGACACGGTCAGTCGGGCGCACACCGAATTCAAGAATCGGGCTGAAGACCGTGATCCCTCCGCAAAAAAGCGGGCCTGCCGTTTCGCCAGATAGAGAATCAGGGAGTGGTGTGGTCCAAATCCAGTGGGAGCGCACTCGATTGGCAAATCCGCCATGCCTACCCACAATTGTGCCTTCACCTTGGGAGCAGAGGTTTTGGTCTCCACCAAGGCATTGCTGACATGTCATGCAACTGCCCGAGAACCAGCCGAGGCCGACACGGTCGCCGGGCTTCAATGTTTTCACCATGGAGCCAACCTCCTCGACACGACCGACCACCTCATGGCCTGGCACGAGGGGATAAGATGTCATACCCCACTCGTTGCGGAGCATGCTTAGATCGGAATGGCAAATGCCACAATACTCAACGCGAATATCAACCTGCTCCGGGCCGATCTCTGGCAAGTTGAAATCGAAGAGTTCAAGGGGAGAGTGCGAATCCTTGGCTGCATAAGCTTGGACGGTTTTCATAACTTTATAATGATGGGGGTACTGTCGGTACGGATCAAGCGCATCAATTAGAACATTGCACCCACCGGATGGGATTCAAAAATGAGAACCATTCCACCGGATAATTTGAAGATTACCCGATGTGGAGAGTTCTCAGATTTTTAAGATCAGGGCGGAAAGAAGTTTCATCATAGCCGTGGCTTTGCTCAGGTCCGTTTTGGCTTTGTCCCAAGCTTTGTCATCGGAAGAGTGATGGACCCCATCATAGGCGCGAGAAAGATTTTTCGCCTGACCATTGATACGGGTCCTGACAGATTCATCGAGCATTGTGGTTTTCGCTGGAATGGCTTTTAGGAATGCTTGCAAGTGCTCTTCGGCGTCGTGTGCAGCGGGGATGTCCTGCTTGGCAATCGCTGCTGAGAGGGTGCTGTGTTCTGCCTCGATGGATTTCCAGAGGTCGGAGAGTTTTTCCGGGATGGCGATTTCAATTTTGGAGCCATGGGCATGGCCGTGATCGTGATTTTCGTTAGCGGTCGCGAGAGGCGCGAAGGCTAGGGTGGCGATGACTGCGAGTAGAGGTGGTGTTTTGGTTTTCATGAAATGGTTTGGGTTGTCATAAAGCCCCTGAGGTTTCCACGGTGTAAAGCGGAAGAGAAGTCCTCAAAATAAGCAGCGGTGGAGTACGCGCCGGCACGGGCTTTGAAGTTGACGGGAAACCGGCTCGTCTTGTTGAGATCGAGACATAGCGCGGTGGAGGACTTTTTTGTGAGGCAAAATTGGGGCAGGGATTTTATTGAAACTCCGCTTAACCTTGTTCGGGGCGATGAAGATGTTTTTCCGCTGCGCGGCGGCCGAATTTCCAGAAGACGAGGGGCCGGATAGTGAGGTCGAGGAGGGTGCTGGAGAAAAGGCCGAAAAAGATGACGACGGCGACGGGGTGGAGGATTTCGCGACCGGGTTGGCCGGCTCCGAGGAGGAGCGGGATAAGTGCGAAGCTGGCGGTGAGAGCAGTCATGAGAACCGGGATGATCCGTTCCTGTGTGCCACGAAGGATCATTTTTTGATCCAAGGATTCGCCCTCTTCTCGAATGAGGTGAAGGTAGTGGGAGACCATCATGATTCCATTTCGCGTGGCGATGCCGGTAAGAGCGATAAATCCGACCATTGAGGCGATCGAAATGGTGCGGTCCGAGAAAAACCAGATCCCTAAGACTGCTCCAATAAAGGCAAGTGGGATGTTCAGCATGACTTGGAGAGCAAGCGAAAGGCTTTGAAATTGGAGGTAAAGAACCAAAAACATGCCAGCAAAACTGGCGGCTCCGAGGATGAGTATCAGGCGCGACGCCGTAACTTGGCTCTCGAATTGGCCCCCGTAGGTAATGAAATAGCCTGGAGGCAGTTCGACTGTGGCGGCGATTTTATTTCTAGCCTCCTCAACGGCGCTGACGAGATCGCGGCCGGCGATATTTGAAGATACATAAATACGGCGCTGACCGTTTTCGCGGTTCACCATGTTAGGTCCCATAGCTTCCTCAATATCGGCTACGAGGCCTAGCGGAACCAGTTGTCCGTTGAGGGTTTCGATCGGAATTTTGCCAATGGATTCCAAGTCGCGGCGAGCGGTGTCGGGCAAGCGAAGGGTGACATCATAGGAACGTTGCCCTTCGAGGACCTTCGTTACCATGCTTCCGCGCAGGGCTAGCTCGGCATAGTGGGCCACTTTTCCAGGCCGAAGACCAAAGAGGGCGGCTTTGTCACGGTTAATGCGGACATGGACCTGGGGAATGAGGGTTTGACGTTCGCTCTGGACATCAGTGAATCCAGGGATGTTTGCAACGATGTCTCTGATTTGTGAGGCGTAATCGCGCAGAGATTCTAGATCGTCACCAAAGACTTTAATCGCCACTTGTGCTTGCACGCCCGAGAGGAGGTGGTCGATACGATGGGAAATTGGTTGTCCCACGCTCGTGAAGATGCCTGGGATCTCAGCAAGTTTGTGGCGGATGTCCGCAAGGATTTCAGCGCGCTGTCGTTTCGAATTGTTTAATTCAAATTCGATCTCTGTGGAATTCACTTCCTGCACATGCTCATCTCCTTCGGCTCTGCCTGTGCGGCGCCCTATAGTGGAGACTTCAGGGACTTCACGGAGCAACTTTTCGGCAACTTGCCCAATACGGGAACTTTCCTCCAGTGAGGTGCCGGGAGGGGTTAGTACAAAGACTGTGGCGCTTCCCTCATTGAACGGGGGCAGAAATTCGTGGCCTAGGAATGGAAGTAGGGTGAGGACACCAAGGAAGGCTGCAATCACGAGAAGGAAGATGGTGTTGGGCATGCGGAATCCAACAGCAAGAACCCGAGCAACGAGCCATTTGAAAAAGCGCACCAGGGCACCTTCTGTTGGATGTGCCATGCGATTCATGCGGGGAAGGAGATAGGAACAAAGCGCCGGCGTTACGGTGACAGCGACCAGCAAGCTTGCCGCAATCGAGACAATGTAGGCGACACCCAGCGGAGCAAAAATGCGCCCCTCGATTCCCCCCAGGGCGAAGAGGGGAATGAAGACAAGAATCACAATGATTGTTGCGAAGACGATAGAATTGCGGACCTCGCGACAGGCTGAAAGAACCACAGCGGCTACGGGTCTAGGGTGTTTCGAGAGGCGGTTCTCTCTCAAGCGACGAAAGACATTTTCGACATCCACAATCGCATCATCGACCAGTTCGCCGATCGCCACCGCAAGGCCCCCGAGGGTCATGGTATTGATGCCGAGGCCGAACCATTTAAAGACGATAAATGAGATCAGCAGGGAGAGTGGAATGGCAGTGAGGGTGATGAATGTCGTTCTAAAATTCAGGAGAAACAGAAAGAGAACAATCGCCACCATGATGCTGCCGTCGCGCAGAGCCCCTTCGACATTGGCGATGGCACGTTCAATAAAATTTGCCTGACGAAAAATATCGTCGTGGATGGAAATGCCACCGGGGAGCGAGGAGCCAAAGATTTCAAGTTCCTTCTCGATGGAGCGAGTAAGAGAGATCGTATCAGCTCCCGGTTGTTTGGCGACGGCCAGGATGACGCCCTTTTTTCCGTTGATGCCAGCTTCGCCGCGTTTTACCAGCGGCCCCCCCTCGCGTATTTCAGCAATGTCACGGAGGAGGATATTTGTGCCGCCAGAGGTTGCTTTGACCACTGTATTGCCGAGATCAGAAGGACCGTCCACGCGAGCGAGATTTCGAATCAATTTTTCCTCATAGGGCTCGAGGAGGAATCCTCCGGAGGAATTCACATTGGTTTCACCAAGAGCAGCCCGTACCTCTTGGAGAGAAATGCCGTATCCAATAAGTTTTACTGGGTCGACAAGGACTTGGTATTCCTTGAGATCTCCGCCTTGGATGGTGACTTGGGACACGCCGGGGATCGCTAGGAGCCGTCGTTTAAGATCCCACTCGGCGAGACCACGAAGTTCCATAGGACCGATCTTCGGGTTGTCGCTGGTAAGGCCGATCGCCATAACCTGCCCCATAATTGAAGAGATCGGACCAAGAAATGGACGAATGCCATCGGGAAGCGTTTCGCCAACGCCTTGGATGCGCTCGGCAACGATTTGACGGGCAAGATAGATGTCTGTCTCCCAATCAAACTCTACAAAGATCATGGAGAGTCCTATTCCAGAGAGTGAGCGGACTCTCTCCACATGCGTTGCGCCATTGACGGCGGTTTCGAGCGGGAGAGTTACAAGTGTTTCCACTTCTTCAGGAGCGAGCCCGGAAGCCTCTGTAAAAATGGTTACGGTCGGCCGGTTCAGGTCTGGAAAGACATCTACCGGGAGAGTGCCTAGAACCCAAGTTCCGTAGGCCGCTACCAGAGCGGCTATAGCCACAACGAGAAGGCGATTCCTGATGGAAAAAGCAATAATGCGGTCGAACATGGGCTCAGTGACTGTGTGAGTGTCCTTCTTCGGCGCTTGGGGATTCGGCACCCAGGAATTGAAGTTGGTAGTTTCCAACCGTCACAACATGATCCTCTGGGAGAACGCCCTCGATAATTTCTACAAGGTCGCCTGAGCGAATGCCCGCAACGATTTCACGTTTTTCAAACACGCCGTCCGAGCTTTCAACAAAGACAAAAAGGTTTCCAAGTGAGCCAAGGATTGCACGGCGAGGAACGGCAACGACAGGGAGTGGGTCCTCCAATGCAATGCGCAAAATGCCTCTGAAATTTGGACGCAGTCGATGGGTGGGGTTTGGAATTGCAGCATATAAGTGGAATCCCGGATCCTCAGCGGCATGGCCTGTGTCCAAGCGCTGAAGGATGCCTGGAAAATTCTCCTCCGGAAAGACGTCAAGCAGCAGTGCCGCAGGAGCGCCAATCTGGATCTTGTTCAATTCAGGTGATTGAAAAATCAGCCCTTGTGCTAGGAGTTGTGAATCATCGCCCACCTCCACCAGTGAGGTTTCCGGCGTGAACGCGAGTCCAGGCATCGTGTTTTGTCGGATGACATGTCCTGATACCGGAGAAGAGAGTGTTTGTGCCGGACTTCCCAAAGCAAGAGGTGTGACACGAACTACGGGGTCTCCCGATTGGACATGTTGACCAAGTTTTACAAGCACCTCGAGGACGCGTCCTGCGAAAGGAGCACTTACCGATCCGTGCTTTTCGGGTGGGACGACAAGGATTGCGGGGATCTCCACCGAAGGAGCAAGATCTACGATCGCTGCCTTGGTGGTTTGAAGGCCAAGGTTTTGGCGCTGGGATTTGCTAAGCGTAACAGGTCCTGCATGGGCTGAAATTCCCATGTCGTGCCCATGGTCATGGCCTGGACCAGCGCTAAGTGAGTGAATGGTTAAAAGAAGGATGAAGATTTGTTTCATAGGTCAATTCTGGAGGTTGGAATGACGTAGTTTCTGCGAATGGCCGGATGACTGGCTGCTGTGGATTCCAAGTCTGTAAGGGCGCTGGCCAACTGGGTTTGAAGGGAAATGCGATCCAAGCGAAGTTTTCCCAATTGTTCACGCACGGCGAAAAGGTCACGCAATTCCACGCGCCCCGCTTCGAACCCCGTTGTCATCTCCTCGGAGGCATTGATGATTGGGCTTAGTGTTTGTGAATCGAATTCATCAAGGCGTTTTTTCAACTTCTTGGTCTGGATTAACGAAGAGGCTAGGGCATTTTCTATTTCAAGCCTAGCCGCGCTGATTCGCGCGCGTGTTTCGTCAAGCACGGCTGTGCGTTCCTCCAAAAGGCCTTTCTTTTGATTCCAGACGGGTAGAGGGATTGAGACAGCGAGTCCAAGGAAATTGTCTGTGCCAAGGCCCTCAGGTTCATCCAGGTTTCTATCGTAGGTATATTGAATGCCAATGCGGATACCCTCCCAGGCTTCAGCTTGGGCAAGAGCGATTTCAAGATGCGCTTTTTCCTCCCCGAGAATAAGGAGATCGACGTCAGGGCGATGCATTATCGAAGGGTTCATATCGGTCAGGAGGTCAAGTTTCCGAATTCCACTATCAAGCGTGTCGGAAAGTGTGAGTATTTCCTTCGCCTCAAGCCCGAGAAGGGCTTTCAATTCAAGAAGAGTGAGTTCGCTTGAGAGACGTGTTGCGTCAAGTTCGTGTGAAATTTTGCGCTGGTCAACAAGCGCTAAACATTTCTCAGTGAGGCTCCCCTGACCTGCGGCAAAGCGTTCATCAGCAAGCGCAGTGGTTTTGTTGGCTGTTTGAAGAAGATCGGCAAGAATCGCTGCTCGCGAGACGGATGCAAGGAATGCAAAAATTGATGTTCGGACTTTTGCAATAAGAAGCCGTTCATGGTTTCGTATTTCCCTCAAGGAACGCAGGACATCGAGGCGAGCCGATTCTTTGGCGAGCGAGAGACGTGACGTGAGTGGGAATTCCTGAGCGATCCCCAATGAGAATGCTCCAGCACCTTCATTGCGGAAGACGACATCACTGAACCCCGAGAGCTCAAGTTCCGGGTTGATCCATTTTCCAGCTTGAGCCAGACGACCCTTGGCTTTCCAAACGGTGAAGCGTGCGGCTTTGAGGTCCCGGTTGTTTGTCAGGGCTGTTTGCACTAGGGATTCGAACCCCAGTGGGGAGGCCACCAGTGTCGTCATGGGAAGCAGAAACAATAGGCCTATGTAAGAATTGAAATAACGCATGGATAAAAAGACCGGCAGAAACGCGCCGAAACGTGGTTGATGTATAAGAAATCTCTTATCTGTCATTAGAAAATGACAGGCCAGAAGGGGCCCAAGATGGGCTCAGGATATCTTGGGTGGTTGATCGATTTTCCTGGGACGGAATGGTGGAGGGATGAGGGATTCCTCAGAGGATGCCATAACCAAATGCTGTGGAATGAAAAGCAGGGATCCCTGTAACACTGCAGGGCTGTGTTCATGAGTTGAGCAGCCGTGGTGATGCCCCGAATGGGAAGGCGTATCCTGATCAGATGAAGCATGGCTGTGATCGCAAAGGGAAACGCACTGTTGCAACACGGCTGCCTCCCAGTGCTCGAAGGCATGAAGCAAATATGCAATGCACAAAAGGGCAAGGGCTGCTCTAAGAAGGTAACTGGTGTGAAGCGAAGCCACAGCTGTGTTTTATGTTTGGAGGACTTCTACTGTCACGCATCAAATAGGGCTGTATATGCCTAGTTTCAACATTGATCAGATGGCCGATGAAGAAAGCGGAGAAAATGCGATTGAGGGGAAGGCTCTCGGGGGTGATTATGGCACCGATTGGCATGTGAGCGTTTAGCTTTGCATGATCCTATCATCAAATTGTCACATATAGATTTTTACCCATGAAAAAAGCCCTCGATTGGAAATCCGCAGGAATATTTGAAGACATCCGCTACGAGAAGTCGGAAGGCATCGCTAAAATCACGATCAACCGCCCGGAGCGGCGCAATGCATTTCGTCCACTGACCGTCGATGAGATGCGGAAGGCTCTGCAGGACGCGCGGGACGATTCATCGATAGGCGTCGTAATTTTAACAGGCGAGGGGGAATTGGCCTTTTGCAGTGGTGGTGACCAGAAGATTCGGGGGGATGCCGGGTATTCGGATCAAGGTGGGGTTGAGCGCTTGAATGTGCTCGATTTTCAACGGGAGATCAGGACTTGCCCGAAACCTGTCATTGCAATGGTTGCGGGGTGGGCTGTGGGAGGGGGGCATGTCTTGCATGTGATGTGCGATCTGACAATCGCGGCCGAAAATGCCAAGTTTGGCCAGACTGGACCGCGTGTGGGATCCTTCGACGGAGGCTACGGCGCGAGTTATCTGGCGCGGATTGTTGGACAGAAAAAAGCCCGGGAGATTTGGTTCCTGTGCAGGACATATGATGCGAAGCAAGCCTTGGAGATGGGCCTGGTGAACATTGTCGTGCCGTACGAGGAACTCGAAGTTGAGACGGTAAAATGGTGTTTTGAGATTCTGGAAAAGTCGCCTTTGGCGATCCGTTGCCTTAAGGCCGCATTGAACGCCGATTGTGACGGACAGGCCGGGCTCCAAGAACTCGCTGGAAATGCCACGCTTTTGTATTACATGACCGAAGAAGGGCAGGAAGGGCGTGACGCTTTTGTGGAAAAACGGAAACCTGATTTTGGAAAATTTCCCAAGCGCCCGTGAGATCTGTTGAACATCATTGGTTTTCAGTGTGGATGATTGCTATCCGTCCCCGCACACTATTTGCCGCGGTTTGTCCCGTGATACTAGGCACAGCACTAGCCATGTTCTTTGGGTTGGGGAATCTTGCCGCCGCTTCCCTGGCATTGATTGGAGCGTTGGCAATCCAGATCTCTGCAAATCTTGCAAATGATTATTGGGACGCGAAGAAGGGAGCTGATGGCCCGGATCGCCTAGGCCCGGCACGAGTGACTTCCTCAGGGTTACTTACCCCCCGGGCGGTTTTGGCGGGTTTATTCACCAGTATGGCGATTGCCTGCCTGGCAGGAGTTGGCCTTTTTTACCGAGCGGGCTGGCCTATTCTTTGCGTTGGTGTCGTTTCTCTCATTCTGGCTCTCATCTATACCGCTGGCCCATACCCTTTGGCGTATCTTGGATTGGGAGATATCTTCACTTTTGTTTTCTTCGGCTTGGTAGCGACTGCCGGCACGTTCTATGTGCAAACGTTGGTTCTGGTATGGCATGTCCTCGTGCTGGGGTGTGTGCCAGGCCTCTTCTCTGTCGCCTTGATTGCACTGAACAACCTGCGCGATGCGGAACAGGATCGCCGAGTGAATAAACGCACTTCAGCAGTGCGATTCGGGGCTAGGTTTGCACGGGCGGAGATTGCGTTCAGTCTCCTTGCGCCAGCTTTGATTCCAATAATCTTTTGGAAGGTTGGTTTTTATTCCCTCTGGAGTACGGGGCTCTGCATTGCGCTGGCACTGGCGCTCGGAATTCCAGTCGTGGTGCGCCTCTATCGCCTTTCTGACATGATTGAAATCAACGCCCTTTTTCCATTGGTAGGCAAAGCCAGTTTGATGCTTTCCTTGGCGATGGCTCTGGCATTTTTCGTGTGAGCAAGGAAAGTTTTCATCCTTACAAGCTCCCCTTGGAAGCGGGGGGCGAGCGCCTTGGTGTATTGGTTCGCCATGTAGGAAGCGATGGGTCGACCGGGTGGGGGGATGCCGCACCACTTCCTGGTTGGAGTATTGAAACATGCGATGATGTGATGCGTGGATTGGATGTTCCCTCCCTTCGTTGTGGCAGAGAGGCTGCCTCCATCGCCTTGGCTGGGTATGCCTCTTGGCCATTGATTCATGAAAGACTCCCACTCAACGCCCTGCTGGAGGGAACCTCGATGGCGATGATCGAGCAGGCGAAAAGAGCAGCCCTAGGGGGCTGCCATTGCTTTAAAATTAAAACCGCGGGGGTGCCCTTGGATCGATTGCCTGGATTTCTTTCCGAGATTCTCGCCGTGTGCGAGCCAGGGTCTCGATTTCGTCTGGACCCCAATCGTGCTTGGGGTTTCGAGGAAGCACTAAGCATCTTGAATGCTGTCAGGGATTTTCCCGTTGAGTACATCGAGGAGCCTTTATCCGATGCCTCACTGCTTTGTGATTTTCTGAAGTTTTCCCCTCTGCCAATCGCCTTGGATGAGACGCTTCGCGAACTGGACCCGGAGGATTTGGTGCGCTTCCGGGGAGCTGCTGCATTGGTACTGAAGCCAACTCTCATGGGAAGTTTCCAGCGTGCCGCCGCTTTTGCGGCCGCCGGCGCACCACTTGGGATGACCTCCGTGGTGAGTTCTTGCTTTGAGTCAGGCGTTGGAATTTACACGCTGGGACGCTTCGCCGCATCTTTGCCCATGTTGGCTGCAGCGGGCCTTGATCCCTACACGCGTCTCAGTGGGGATGTCTTGTCCCAGCGATTGAAATTTCCTGAATTTCATTTCGATCCCACCCAACCCATGCCTCCTGTCTCTGAACATGCCTGCATTCTTTGATTCTTTGGCATCATTTGGTGAATCCCCGGCGCTCGTCGATCGGGCAAGCGGGGTGGTGATTCCTTACTCTGGCTTGCTTGACGTCCTCAGGAAGCACGAGCCTGCAGATAGTGGAAAGCCAACCCTCCTCAGTGGATCTCCCGATCTTCCCACGGCGCTGCGTTTGTTGGCGGTGCTTGCCGCAGGTCGAGTAGTTGCTCCTTTAAGCCCTCGGCTGCCAGCAACTGAAGTTCGTAGACGCGGAGAGCGGATTTCTCTCCGGATTGAACCTGGGAACGCCGCAACGATTCTCTTTACCTCAGGTTCAAGCGGAACCGCCAAAGCTGTTTGGCACGATTTGGAGTCCCATGTGAGAAGCGCCAAAGCGGCATCTAGTCGAATCCCATTGGGTCCGGGTTGCGGGTGGGTATTGTCCCTGCCATTCCATCATGTCAGTGGATTGGCTATTCTTATTCGCTGTCTCTTCTCGGGCGCCGCAGTGGTCTTTCCGGATAGAAATCAACCACTGATCCAACAATTGAACGATCCTCTGGCAAGCCATGCCTCGTTGGTTGCTGTCCAGTTGCAGCGCCTGGTGGAGTCGAAGGCGCAGGGGGCGAGTCTTCAGGCAGTGCTCTGCGGAGGAGGTCCATTCTCAGAACCTCTGGTCCGATGTGCCATCAACTCCGGAATTCCCCTGCATCTGACCTATGGAATGACTGAGGCGGCATCGCAAATCACGACCTCGCAGCGTTTGACGCATCTTCAAGACTTGCTTCATGTGGGCCATGCGTTGCCCGGTTCTGAAGTTGCCTTATCAGCCACTGGCGAGATCCTTGTCAAAAGCCCTTCACTTGCGCGCTTGATTCTGCGCGGCCAGAGGGAGTGGCTGCACCCTTGTGATGCCGATGGATGGTTTCCCACTGGTGATGCTGGAGTATTTGCTCCAGGAGGTGAACTGGTGGTGCTCGGGCGTTGCGATCGGATGCTTATCTCAGGCGGTGAAAATATTCATCCTGAATGCATTGAGCAGTTATTGAGCGGGGTTGAGAAGATCCGTAGAGCGGTTGTTGTTGCCGTGCCCGATAAGAAATATGGTCAAAGACCCGCCGCTTTTATTTCTGGTGATGTGGAAGTCTCAACATTGCGGGAATTTCTTTCAGCATCTTTGGAGTCATTTGCAGTGCCAGACCACTTTTACCCATGGCCCGATGGCGTGCCTGCCGATACAGAAAAGATCGACTACAAGTACTTCGAGGCGCTTGCCGTTGGTCAAATTGGCGGGATGTGATCACCCCATGGCTTGGCCTTGGCATCCAATTGATATTAATTTTGCGGTTGGTGGTGGCTCCATATTGCCGTCTCGACCTGTATGCGGCTCACAAGGAGAGCCATCAACCGCACCTTTTTCCCCTCTTTTTATTTGGGAGGTAGGTGATTTCATTTCAATCAGGCTTGGCAGGGAGTGAAGTATTTTAGAGAGTAGTTATGGTTCCACTTCGTACGTTTTCGATGTTTGTGGTGATCGCCCCTTAAATTCCAATACCTGATTGTAATGTATTCACGCTCATTTACCTCCATGCCCGCCATTAAGATTTCCCCGATCGCCAAAGTTGGCGGATTATTTGCTGCCACTGCTTTTTTTCTGCTCACCGGATGTGCTGGTAGGCAGGATGGACTTATGCCAACCACCCAAAAATCCAAAAAATCCAAACCCCCGAATTACGAATGGACTACAGACCACTTGCATGTCGGGGTGCGTTGGCAGCCTTATGGATTGATCAATGGCGATGCATACGATGGTTCCCGCCCAGTGATCAAAGAGGATAGTAGTTATGTTCAATTCTGGATGAGTTGGGCTGGTGCTGAGGAGGATCCCGAGAATGTGGACTACGAAAATCACATGTCGGACTATCTGAAGGCCATTGATGACGCTGTAAACCAATGCGTTAACCAAGGGCAAAAAGTCGAATTGGTCTTTTGGCATTGTCCTGCTTGGGCGTCCGTTAGTGGTAAGCGTGGGCCCTACAAGGCAAAGCCCGGAGAATATGCAAAATTTGCTACGAGGATGGCTCGTCACTTCAAGGGGCGCGTTGATTCCTACCAGCTTTACCATGAGGCGAACTTGGAAAGCATGCTGGAGGATGGCGATATCGATTACTTGATGTCAGAGGTTTTTACCAAAGGGGGCAAAGCAATCCGTAAGGTCTACAACGCGGCTCCCTCGAAGCCTGTTTTGCTGTCTCCTGGAGGCACTTCACCATGCCAGTCCTGCCCGAGCTTGGCTGGCCTCAAGGGAAGCGGAGCGGTAGCCATGGCGGACTTTTATGACAGGGTGATCGCTAACAAAGAAGTGATGGCGTTGATGGATGCTCTTAACATCAATGTCTCCGATCATTTCAACGGCTATGGGATGATGGATGGTTGTCTCATCAGTTCAGTGTGGGATCAGCACGACATGGTGCGTCGCAAACTCGATGCCCATGGCTACCTTTCAAAAAAGATTCTCGCCGCAGAGTCTTGGATTGTTTGGGACAAGTCCGGCCATGCAGCAGATGTCAACGGAGATGGTCGCACTGATGAGCTCGATGCCTACGACAAGACTGTCACAATTTTAGGGAAATGCCTGGAGCGAGGCATGAATACAATCAATCTCCCTTGGTCTGACAATGAAAGCGGGTGGTCAATGGGACTGACGAAGCGTCGCGACTACAATGGGCGGGTCAAAAAATTTGCGCCCTTGAAGGTAATTCGCGCCAACGACGGAGGTCCTGATATTTTAACGACCAAGGTCTCGATCAAAGGAGATGATGATACCTTTATCGTGAAGAAGGCCGAGTCACCATTCACCGTGCGCGATTACATCAACCCCCGCGACCCAAATCATCTTCATTACTATATCTGGCGTTGGTATGGACAAATCGCTGGAGGAACGGACGAGGTGGTGCGCCATACATTTTCCGGGGAAGAGGGGAATGATTTGACGATTTGGAGTCCTGGATTCAATGGCAAGGAGGCTTATAAACTCTCGTCATGGAATAGAACCCAAAAGAAATTCACTGTGCTCCTGTATTCGGATGGAGCCAATGGCAAGTCATGGGCCAAAGTCACGATTCCCTCGACGATTCAAAACGGGCGCTATTTCAACAATGCCCAGTCGAAGCTGGATTTTCGCGGGGAGGGCTTCCAGGACGGAACAAAATACATCGCCCGTATGATCACCAAAAATATCTGCCGCAAGACAGGCAAGGATATCGGGGTCTTCAAAAAGGAATACGGGCCGTTTCTAGTAAAAAACGGAAAACTTAACGCCGATGTTGAGTTTATGAACAAATTCACAATGATCGAATTTTTGCCCACCAACAAGAAGCTCAAGAAACTCCCCAAGGATTCGGAGACAGAGTAACCATTTCTCGCTGCGAAATGGTTATCCGTCACCTTTCAGACCAACCCACTTTTATCACCAAGGATGGCTCGCACATTCGTGAAATCCTGAACACCTCAAATGCTCCAGTCCGGAATCAAAGCCTCGCTGATGCCAAGGTGGATGCCGGGTGCTCCACAGAACGCCATTACCACAAGCTGAGTGAGGAATTTTATTTCATTCTGAGCGGATCGGGAGTCATGGAAGTCGATGGAATAACCAAGACAATAGGCCAAGGGGATGCCGTTCTTATTCCGGTTGGATCATCTCATCGAATCACTGCGATGGAGGATATCCATTTTCTTTGCTGCTGCGCTCCCCCATACACGCACGATGACACGTATTTCCAAGAGTTGGAGAGGAAGTGATTGCTCCCTTGGGGTTGACGGGTTTGATACGATGAAAGTTGAGGTTATCTGCATGGTGCGATCGTTTTTTTTACGTGCTCTAACGGTGTTTTTTGTCGCGGGGTCTTTCCCTTTGACGGCGGCTACAGCCGACTCGTCGCGACTCGAGAACAATATCGAAAATTATATCAAGTCACTCAGGAGTAGAGGCTCTATCCGCTCCCATGAGCGCAGTGCATGGGTTGTCTCGGATCTTTCCAGTGGCACGAAGTTGGCATCGATCAATGAGAGCACGCCGCTTCAGGCCGCCAGCATGATCAAACCGTACCTTGCGCTGGCATTTTTTCACAAGGTCGCCTCCGGTTCTCTTCCCTACGGACCGAAGAGCCGCAACCACATGGAGCAGATGATCCAAAAGAGTAATAACTCATCGACCAATTGGGTCATGAAACAAACCGGCGGCCCATCCAGCACCCAAGCACTCCTCAAGAGTCATTACCCCGAATTGTGCCGACAATTAAGCCTTGTGGAATACATTCCTTCCGGCGGGCGCACCTATCGCAATATGGGGTCTGCCGCCGACTACTCCCGCTTTCTTTCAGCCTTGTGGAATAAAAAACTTCCGTATTCGAGCGAAATTCTCCGCATTATGAACCTCCCGGGGAAGGACCGCGTTTATACAGGAGCCAATGCCATTCCCTCCGGAACAAGGGTTTACAATAAGACTGGCAGCACTGCGATGTGTTGCGGAGACATGGGAATCCTCGTTGCCAAGGGCCGAAATGGGAAAACCTATCCTTACGTTGTGGTCGGAATTATTGAAAGCGCCGTGCGCAACCGATCCTATGGAAGCTGGATTTCAAGCCGTGGCGATGTGATCAGGGGCGTCTCAAATATCGTCTATAGTGAAATGAAGCGACGCTACCCATTGTAAGCAATTGGGCAGGGGATCATCTCCCGCTGGTGTCGCTGCCAAAGCTGGCTTCTAACAAATCCACACAAGTGCAGGGATTCTTTTTTTAGTTCAAATCCGCAGGAGCGGATGGTGGGGGATGGGCATTGGAGTGATTTTGCCGGAATTTGTGCCATCGCTTGAAAAAGGCGATACATGCTCCAGAGCGCGATTCTTGCCAGGGTTCCACTCATGGGGTTTTCAGGGACTGTAAAATCCGTATTCACCCATTGCCCTTCGGGTGAAGAGGCCTTTGAAAGAGAATCAACCACCCGTTGCAAGTGATCACCCTCAAAGCAATCGAGGAAAAAATTTGTTGCAATGAGGTCGAAATGCCCAACGGGAAGATGAGTATCGGGTAGCCCAGCGTGTAACCAAACGACCCGTTCCGCAAAGGCTGGATTAGCTCTTTTCAAGCGCCTCCTTGCCACATCTAGCATCTTGTCGCTTGCATCCAAATAAGTGACTTCCGCATCAGGATAATGTGACCCAAGGGGGAGAAGAAATTGACCGTGCCCTTCGCCCGCTAGAAGCATCCTTTTTGCCGATATTTCCCCGATAAATGACATCCGTGCTTGCTGGAGCAATGGGCCAGCAGAAAATAACTCCAACCAATAGTAATATGCAGCAATTGAGTTAAATTCATTGCAATAAAGCATATTATCTCATATATCGCATAAAAACTTAACCTTAATCTGGTCGCGATGACAAGAGCTGGTTCTTGCGTGAGTCCTGAGAATAGGTGGAGGCACGAATCCCAGAAAAAATCCTCTGGCTATTGGGAATCTCCTGCCGTTTGACGGACAGTATCTTTATACCATAAGACACCATGGCGACGGAGGTTGATAATCAAGGCCTCGAGGTTTAGCGCAAGTTGTTGATTGTTTACAAGGGCACCGAGCAGCCCTTTTCCAGATCGTATTTGCTCTACCAATGCATTGATTGAGGTAATGGTTTTGTTGAGTTCCTCGGCGGCTTTTTTTCCGCTTTCAATCGTTTTGTCAGCATTATCCACAAGTTTGCCAGCCTTGCCTGAGGCCTCGGCGATTTGAGTCGTTGCAGTTTCGAGATTTTTGATTGTTTTGGTGATCGAGGCCAATTCCTCTTTAGCAAGGACTGTCTGGTCGAGTTTCAAGACAACATTGTTGATATTTTTAATAGTCGTCTTGAGTTCCGCCATGAGTTCGCCTGCGCCATCGGCCATAGACGCGATGCCGCCTGAGTCATCAGCCCCCTTGATAATATCGCCCGCCTTGATGAACCCCACTTTTTTGCCGTCACCATCAAGCTTGATCTCGATGAATTTGTCGCCGAGGAGTCCCGAACTTCCGATAACGAAGGTGCTATCCGCAGGAATCTTCACTTCGTCAAGAATACGAACATCCACATAAATCCCTTTCATGTCCGGCAAGATGGTGGGGGCGTTGAGGACTCTGCCAATCTTTGCGCCAGCAAGGAGCACCTCGGAGCCACGCAGCAGACCACTGGCATTGGTAAACTCGACACGCACGGTGTAGTACTTGGCAAACCCTTCACCTAGGCGGCCGAAGTAAACGACCATGAGGCCTACCATGACGAGACCTGCAAGGAGAAAAAGCCCCACTTTCAGCTGTGTTCCGCGATCTTCAGTGTTCATGTGTGTTATTTTCAATAAATGGTTTCGCCGGATCTTCCATCCACAAAATCACGGATAACCGGGTCGGGTGTTGATTTCAATTCCTCCGGGGAGCCGACAAAGTAGATGCAGCCCTCGTTCAGAAGGGCGACACGGTCGGCAATGCGAAAACAGCTGACCATGTCATGGGTGACCACGATTGAGGTTACGTGGAGTTCTTTTTGGAGTTGGCGGATGAGTTTGTTGATGCTGTCGGAGACTATGGGATCAAGGCCGGCAGTGGGCTCATCATAAAGAATAACAGAGGGAGGAGAGATGATCGCTCTGGCAAGGGCCACGCGCTTGCGCATCCCTCCACTGAGATTCACAGGCATTTTTTTGTCGTGCCCGGTCATCTTCACCATGGCAAGAGACTGGGCGACTTTTTCTGCGATTGTTTTGGGATCCCGCTCTCCACGCTCACGCAGAGGGAAAGCCACATTGTCGAAGACATTCATCGAGTCGAAAAGGGCCCCGTCTTGGAAAAGCATGCCGATCCTGCGGCGCACGGGTTCCAACTGGCGTTCGTTTAGAGTGGTGATTTCATCGCCTTCAAAGGAGATGCTACCAGAAATTGGTTGCATGAGGCCAATCAGGTGCCTGAGAAAAACACTTTTCCCACTGCCGCTTTTTCCCAGCAACACGAGTGTTTCGCCGGCAAATATATCGATCGAAAGGCCACGCAGTATTTCTTGAGGCCCAATTTTTTGAACCAAATTACGAACCTTGAGCAATGGCAGTCCGAGCTCGTTCATCCGGCAGGAAAGAAAATATTGAGGGCCATGGTCAGAAAGAAGTTCGAGATAAGAATAGCCAAAGAACAATTCACCACAGTTGCAGTGGTCGCGCGCCCGACCCCCACCGCTCCATCTTTTGCATTGAGACCTTCCCTGCAGCTGATGAAAACAATCACGCCAGCAAAGAAAAAACCTTTTACCAGAGCCATGACAATATCGCTTGAATCAGTCCATTTTTGGATGTTTGCCAAGAAATACACCCCGGGAATATTTAGCACCTGGACACCAGTGTAGTAGCTCGCAAGGACACCAAAACCAACACACTCAACGACCAGAAACGGCATGGAAACAAACATCGCCAAAGCTCGAGGGACCACAAGATAGTCGACTGGATTCACAGCCAAAGCTCGGAGGGCATCGATTTGTTGGCTGACCTTCATGGTCCCGATCTCTGCACACATGGCCGCCCCAACGCGTCCAGCAACCATGACCCCCGTGAGAGTGGGTCCGAGTTCCCGGAACATCGAAAGGGCAACGACCGGACCGACAGCGGTTTCCATGTTCAAGCTGGCAAATTGAAAATAGGCCTGTGCGGTGAAGACAGCTCCTGTAAAAGCGCCGGTGACGATGACGACGAGCTGTGAACGGTATCCAATCTCAGCGATCTGTTTAAGGACAAGTCGGATGCGGATGCTTCCGCCCCCGATAGAGGAGATAGTCTCCCAAGCAAGTAGAGCCACCTGACCCAAAAAGGTCAGGAAATTCGTGTAAATGCTGGCAATTAAGTGAATGAGGGCCATTGAGACATCTGAGTCCAGTGGATCAACGCTACTGGATGAATTGAGTCATCATGTCGCCACGCAAAGTCATGGCAAGGATGAAGAGCACAAATCCTGAAATAAGAAAGCGAGGCGTGTTTACTACTTTGCAGCCTTCTTGGATTTCGTAGCTTTTGCTTTTTTCGCAGGTTCATCCGAAGAAGAATTCTCTTCCACCGTTGGAAGATCCCCAGCCGATTCATTAGCTGAGGGAGATGCTTCAGGAGAAGAAGGTTCCTCGGGCGCTTTCTTTGAGATCAGGGGTTCGAACTCGGTGCCGGCGCGAGGTGGAGGTGGCGGGGCGGTCCTGGTCGCCGCGTTGTCCCACTCAGGAAGACGAGTCAAAGCGCGGTCGACAATGCTGAAAATTTCCTGAGCAGCACGATCGGAGTTGGATTGTTTAAGGACAAATGGATCTTTTTCGCCCTCATTGAATTCGATCCAGCCTTGGATCCCTGAATCCTTGAAAGAGCCAGTTTGGCGGGCATGAAAAGTCATTTTTACTTTTTGTGGACCGGTTTCCGGCTCAAGCATTACTTGCAGGGCTCCTGCCTGGTCTGCAAAGTTGATCACACGTTGAAGCGACCACTTGCCACCTCCTGTAGGGGGAAGGCTCAATGCCTCACGCAGAAATCCTTCTGTCTGGGTCACAAAACCAAATGGGGTGATTTTCATAAGAATCCCTCTATTCAGACATAGTTCCTGCCTATCGTGTCAAGCTTTGGCTATCCCGGCAATTTTTGCCCATGAACTCTTGATCAACAGAGATGATCTGGTAGCGTGATGTTGTTCCACCCAATCTGACTTACCATGGCGCTTGACCGCATTCTGATCGTTGACGACACCCCGATTATCCGCAAATCCCTTGAGGAGCGGCTACGCGGAAAGCGTTATGCGGTTTCCACGGCAGCATCCATCGTCGAGGCCGAGAAGCGCCTTGCGGCTAACTCCCATGACTTGATCTTCCTGGACATGGAGTTGCCTGACGGGGACGGCCGGGAGTTGATCGACCGTCTTTCCCACACAGAGCCACGCCCAGTTGTGGTCATGCTGACAGCCAATGGCAGTGTGGAATCAGTGGTTGAGTGCATGAGGATGGGGGCCTTCGACTACGTTCAAAAACCATTTTCCATGCCCCAGATCGACATGGTTCTGAAAAAAGCCGCCGAATTTCAGCGTGCGGTTAAAGTAACTGATTTCCTGAACCGTGACAGTATTTCCCAGCGTGTAATTATCGGCCAAAGCCCGGTGATCGTTCAACTCCGGGACTTGATTCATCGCGTGGCTCGAACGAACGCCACAGTCATGATCAGTGGCGAAAACGGAACGGGAAAAGAACTCGTTGCAAATGATATTTTCCTCAACAGCCAGCGGGCGGGCAAGCCATTCATTAAGGTCAACTGCGCAGCAATTTCCGAAACACTGATCGAAAGCGAGTTTTTTGGTCATGAGAAAGGGTCTTTTACAGGCGCAACCGACCAGCGAGATGGCAGGTTTGAGTTGGCTGATGGAGGAACGATCTTGCTCGACGAGGTCAGTGAAATCTCGCTCTCACTTCAGGCCAAGTTGCTTCGTGTGCTCCAAGAACGAGAATTTGAACGCGTCGGAGGAAATAAGACTATCAAGGTTGATGTGCGTGTTTTGGCCACAACCAACCGCGATCTACTCAAGTCGGTCGAGAAAGGGGAGTTCCGGCAGGATTTGTACTACCGCTTGAATGTGTTCCCGATGCGGGTGCCGCCCCTTCGCGACAGGGTGGGAGATGTTGAGGTGCTCGCGACTCATTTTTTAGAGAAGTTCTCGCGCGAACACGGCATCAAATGTGGTGGGTTTTCCGATGCTGGCATGGCCAGCCTTGTTGGCCATAATTGGCCTGGGAATGTCCGTGAATTGCAAAATGTCGTGGAGCGTGCGGCGATCCTCGCCGAAGAGGGCAAGCCGATCGGGCCTGAGATCATGGGTGGAACGCCCGTCTCGGCAATCACTGCATCCCCCAAAATCGCTCCGGTCGTTGTTGGTTCCACCTCCGTTCCTGAGACATCGTCGGGTGCAGTCGTTCCTCTTCATGAACTCGAGAAGCGTGCGATCTTTGATGCATTGGAAAAAACCAACGGCAATCGCACTCAGGCTGCGGAGTTGCTTGGCATCAGTATCAGAACCCTTCGCAACAAGCTTGCCGAGTATCGCGTGCAAAATGGCGACAAGGAAGAAGCCGCTTGAGAGCCTTCCCAAGTTATTTGCCGATACAGAACCTGCTAAAAATTTCGCCCAAGATATCCTCGGTATCGGTGGCTCCGACGATTTGACCCAGGGCGTCAAGTGATGCACGCAACTCCACTGCGGCAAGTTCTGCGGGTTCCTTTGTTTCCAGCAGGGTAAGGGCACGGGTGAGGGCGGAGGCGGCCTTTTCCAATAGTGCCTGGTGTCTGGAGTTGATTGCCGCAAGTGTCGGAGACGAGCCCAGATGCGCGACACCCACGGTTTCCAACATGGCATTGACTAGCATCTCCAGCCCTTCGCCAGTGCGTGAGGAAATACGCAGGGCGCGGATCGGAAGATTTGCCCCTGGCGCTAGAAGGTCACATTTGTTGGCTACGAGGAGTTCGCGATCGGCGAGTTGGGGAGGATCGATGGATAGGGTGGCATCGATGACGTGAAGGACGATATCGGCTTGCTCCAAAGCGCGCCCACTACGAGCTACACCTTCTTGCTCAACAGGGTCGGAGGTTTCTCGAAGGCCGGCAGTATCGGTGAGACGGAAGAGAATGCCGTGGAGGCACGCTCTTTCCTCAATTGTATCGCGCGTGGTGCCCGGAATTGCGCTGACGATGGCGCGTTCCATGCCCAAGAGCCGGTTCAGCAGGCTGGATTTTCCTGCATTCGGGCTGCCAACGATTGCCACACGCACCCCTTCTCGCAGAACGCGCCCCTCGTCGGCAGAGGCGAGCAGTGTTTGGATATTGGAAAGAGTGCCCTGGATTTGATCCATGAGGGCTTTTCCACTTGCTGGATCAATGTCCTCGTCGGGAAAATCAATCCATGCCTCGAGGTGGGCGACCGTAGTCAGGACTTGGTTTCGGAGGGCGAGGATTTCGTCGCCGAGGCGCCCCTCAAGTTGGTGGGCGGCAGCGCGGAGGGCGAGGGGGGTCCTTGCACGAATAATATCCATGACCGCCTCGGCGCGGGTGAGGTCCATCTTGCCATTGATGAACGCGCGTTGGGAAAATTCACCGGGATCAGCCGCACGGGCTCCATGGCGGAGGATAAGCTTGAGGATATGAGCGGCGAGAAGCACGCCCCCATGGCAGGCAATTTCAGCGACATCCTCACCGGTGAAACTGGAGGGGGCGCGAAATGTTGTTAGCAATACTTCATCCCGCGTTTCACCGGATTCATGAATGGTTCCCAGCGTTGCGAACCGCGGACTGGCAGGTTTGCCAGCTGGTTTGAAGATGGCAGAGAGGATTTTAGGGGTTTCCGGTCCCGAAATGCGGATCAGTGCGATTGCCCCCTCGCCGGGCGGAGTGGCGATTGCGGCGATGGTGTCGCCTCCATTCATCGGGCGTGAGCGGCACCCGAAAGAATGCCGCCTTTTTGAAGGGCTTGAAGTTCGTTCAGAAAATGGCGGTTTTGAACCATTGTGCCAACAGAGACACGAATCCACTCGTGGAGTTTATAGCTGCGCATGGCTCGGACGATCACACCCCGTTTCAATAGTGCTTTGAAGACCGCATCGCCATCACCCACACGGACAAGGACAAAATTTGCCACACTGGGCACAAACTCAAGGCCCATCGTTGTGAATGCGGCTTGAAGGAATGCCCGCCCTTCGTCTGTCAACGCCTTCGTGAGGCGCATATGTTCCTCGTCGAGAAGGCCTGCAAGGGCGCCCGCTTGAGCGATGCCGTTGGCATTAAAAGGTTGGCGGGTTTTTTGAAGGATTGCGGATATCCGAGCCGGAGCCAGACCATAGCCGATGCGAAGATTGGCGAGGCCTTGGATTTTCGAGAATGTCCGCATCACCACGACATTTCTGTCCTGGCGTACATAGCGGAGAACATCCGGCGCGTTATCAAGAAACTCATGATATGCCTCGTCGAAGACGACGACAACATGATCTGGAACTTTGGCCATAAAGCGGTCAATTGCCTTCTGACCGACCATGGTTCCTGTCGGATTGTTGGGATTGGCAATAAACACCTGGCGGGTGCGCGGAGTGATTGCCTCCAGCATGGCATCAAGATCATGGGTGTATCCGGGATCCGGCACTTCGATGGTTTTTGCTCCAAAAAGCTGGGCCATGAGGCTGTAAACCGCAAAAGCATGACCTGCGGTGACCACCTCGTCACCGGGTGACAAGTAGGCATGCCCGAGGAATTCGATGATTTCGTTTGAACCATTTCCAAGAATGACGTTGTCACGGGCGAGCCCTAGCTTTTCGGCAATCGCATTGCGGAGGGCCCATGCGCCTCCATCTGGATAGAAGTGGGAGCGTTCGAGAGTGTGCCTCATCGCCTCAAGGGCCTTTGGGGATGGGCCAAGAGGGTTTTCATTCGAGGCGAGTTTCACAATTTGACCCGGCTCGAGGCCCATTTCGCGCGCGAGTTCCTCCACCGGTTTCCCCGGTTCATAGGCGACAAGATTCAAGACATGGGAATGGGCTACAGGTGACATGGTTCGGACACTAACCGATTCCGGAATGTGTTTCACTCTCCAAAATCGCCGATCCAATACAAACTGGCATTGCGCACAGCTTCACGCATGATCAATTAACTATGAGGTATATTTCACATGGGAGCGCTGCGGTGCTCGGCTTGGCATTTATTGTCTTTGGCTCAAATTTTTTCTTTAAGTTTCTGACGTTGCCCTCGCCGCCTATCAGCATTCCTGCTGGAGTTTTTATTGGCGCGATGGTCTCCAGCGGATACTTGGCATTTGTAAAAGGAGTAGAGATCCTAGGAGGGTTACTTGTTCTTCTGCCGCGCACGCGACTGGCTGGCTTGCTGCTTCTTGGTCCCGTCATCGTGAATGTCGTGGCCTTTAATTTTTTCTTTTACGGGCCCGATTCCTTGTCAAAAGCACCGGTATTGGTTGTTGCCATTCCCGCTTTAATCCAGGGCCTCTTTGTGGCGCGCCCCCTCTGGCAATTTCTGAAAACCAAAGCCTGACCCTATGAAATCCCTATTTTCACCTCTCACACTCGGATCCCTCGAGCTCCCCAATCGCGTTCTGATGGCCCCGCTCACCAGATGCCGCGCCGAAGCCGGCCATGTGCCAGGAAAGCTCATGGCCGAATACTACGCTCAACGCTCATCAGCAGGGCTTATCATTGCCGAGGCCACAATGGTAATGGAGGGGAATTCCGCTTTTTACGCTGAGCCGGGCATTTACTCGCAAGAGCAAATTGCGGGATGGCGTGGCGTGACGGATGCTGTGCATGGAAAGGATGGTCGCATCTTTCTTCAGCTTTGGCATGGTGGGCGAGCTTGCCACTCTCTCTTCAATAACGGCGCACAGCCTGTTGCTCCTAGCGCGATTGCTATCACGAACGACGAAGTCACGACTCCCGATGGCAAGAAGCCTTATGACGTACCTAGGGAACTTTCTGATGAAGAGCTGCCGGGCATTATCGAGGGTTTTCGAATCGCCGCCATGAATGCCAAAACCGCCGGTTTTGATGGCGTTGAGATCCATGCGGCGAATGGCTACCTGCTTGACGAGTTTTTGCGCAACGGGTCCAACAAGCGGACCGGCGCCTATGGTGGTCCGATCAAGTGCCGCGCCCGTCTATTGCTTGAGGTGCTAGAGGCTGTGGCGGGAGTATTCGGAGGTGGAAGGACGGCTGTACGAATCTCGCCGCTGAACTCCTTCAATAGCATGTCCGATAGCGACCCTATCGGTCTTGCAACTTGGCTTGCCCATGCACTCGAACCTTTTTCCCTTTCCTACCTTCACGTGATGCGTGCCGATTTGCTAGGCATGCAACAAGGGGATGTGCTCGCCGCCGTGCGCTCCAACTACAGCGGTAATTTAGTTGCAAATATGGCCTACTCTCCCGAAGAGGCTGATGAGTCGATCTCTTCAGGAATAATTGACGCCGTGGCATTCGGAACGGCATTTCTAGCCAATCCAGACTTGCCGTGGCGCATCTCGAAAAAGGCTCCACTCAATGCCCCTGATCCCGCGACGTTTTATACACCGGGTCCAGTAGGATACACGGACTATCCGCCACTGGAGCTATAGAGGAAGCCTCGGTGGGCGATGAAAAGCTGGATCCGCGAGCAAACAATGTTTCCAGTTGTTTGTTTGAGGCATTGTCGTTAAGCAGACCCATTTCCTCCAATTCTTTCCTGAATAGCCGCAATCCAGCGATTTCGCCTACTGGAAGCCACTCGCCGAGGTATTCCATGATCGTGCGCAGATCCGTAGCGGAGGGATCCTCCTCCGCGATTTGTACCGCCCCCAAGTAGTCGCCATGGACCGCCAACGAGGGAAGGGGAGGCATATGCCCAAGTTGGATCCACGCATCCCAGCGGATCGTGCGGGTATCGCCTGCCAGCCAGAGAAGGATGGCGCCATCCGCCAGGCAGGTGCGTGAGTGGACGTGAAGCGCCATTGTTGACGGGCGCTTCTTGAGTTCATCAAAAAGCATGAGAGCGTGGTCATGGAGTAGGATGCCGGGCCCAATAAGTTCCAGACGCAACTCCGCAGCTCCGCTGGCGAGAGCGGTAGAGATGGAGTCCAGCATTAGGGATATATTTTTCTCATCAAGATTGAGGCGAATCCTCAGGGAGGCATTTTTTGGGGATCCAAAATCGAACTCAGTTTGCAGTGTTTTTTCAGGACCATTTGCTTGAAGCATTCCTGTGATCGAATGAATAAGGCGGCTAAGACGGTTGTTCATATTTCCAACACCTTAAAAAGGGTGGTCGGACATTTGTGGGGGGAGCAACGGATTTTTTGAGGGAGAAGAAAGCCCTGTTCCTCAGCAGGCGTCTTTTCGCTCTAAATCGTTTCGACTCAGCTACGAGAACTCTCAGCACCTTGGCGGATGCGGTACTGCTTGGGAGAAACCCCGGTTTTCGCTCGGAAGACACGGTGGAATTGGTTGGCTCCAGCGAATCCGGAAGCGACCGCAACATCTCCCACCGGGTGATCCGTATGCTGCAGAAGGTGCATGGCTTTTTCAAGACGGACACGCGTGACTTCGTTGTTGATGGTGCGACTGACTTCCTTTTTGAAAGCAATTTCAAGGGGTCGTCTGGAGATCGATGTCGCAGCAACGATCTCGGAGACTTGTAAGTTCGCTTCGCTGTGGCGCTCCTTGATGCAACGCAGGGCTCGAGCCACTTCGATATTGTCCACTGCAAGCATGTCCGTGCTCTTGCGGAAAATGATCCCCTTAGGAGGAATCCTGGGAATGTCCGATGGTGCCACCTCTCCATTCATCAGGCGTTCAAGCAAGGCGGCTCCTTGGTAACCCACGCTTTCCAGATCATGGACCACGCTCGTCAGGGGCACGGTCACCGCCTCGCAAAGCAGTTCGTCATTATCCACACCACAGATGGCCATCTCCTCCGGAACGGCGATTCCCAACTCCTGGCAAACGCTGAGTACATTGGCGGCGGCGCAGTCATTGTAGCAAAAAACCGCCGACGGTTTGGGAAGAGCGGCAAGGGCCGTCGCAATCCGGGTGAGGTTTTTCTCCCAGTTTCCCTGCCATTTGAAGCCTTTCAGTTCGTGTAGCGGCGGCAGTATCGTCAATTGGAACCCGGCGGCTTCGATCGCCTCGGAAAATCCGTTGAGCCTCTCTTGATTAAGGACATCGTTGGTGAATGGAACCCACGCAAAATGCCGGTGATTCCGCTCCAGAAAATGGGCGGCGGCCAGCGCTCCGATCGCACGGTTGTCGCCTTCCACATAAGGGATTCCGAGATCCTTGCGGACATTGGTTAATTCGACCCGGGGGCAGTCAACTCCACGAATGAAATCGGCTAGTTCATTCCAATATCCCACGTGGGAAATGATCCCGTCGCCCTTCCATCCGCGCGGGATCGATGCAGCGTACAGCATGTCGGTCGTCAAGTGCCAGTTGTGCTCTCGAGCAAATCGTGCAACTCCCCGATACAACCCATGGTGGGTTGTAGTAATTGCCAAAAGAATGTTTCTTTTTTTCATTTACTTATGGCTGAGGCTCCGTGCCACAACCCCTTTCTCATAGCGCGAATAAAGAAATATAAAACGAAAAATATCACTATTCACGTTTGGGTGTTGGGTTGTAATATTGTTGTAAATTAATAAAACTTGATTCCATTGAATTACTGCTCATTGAGTCTTTTTAAAAATGGCATTTCGCTTAGTTTTTGTTATACATTTGTCCTACATGACTTGGGGCACAAGATCGGGCGATGATGTCTGTATCTCAATTCCTGAGATGTTCTGAAGCACCTAATGAAACTCCGTAATTTCCCCTTGCTCTTTTATAAGCGGAGGTGCCTTCGGAGATTCTTGTTTTTGTGCCTGTGTTGGATTCTTGGCGGCTCAGTGGTCTCGGCGGAGAGTGTGCGCTTTGAAACTGCCCCCGACGGGCGCACCTACAGCATCGTTGCTCCTGGCCTTCAGATCCAGAATGCCGAGTTCGCCGTGTCCGTAAGCATTGATGGCAAGAGTCAACTGCTTCGCTCATCTCAAGGACAGGCCCTCGGGAAGCAAGTCCTGAAACATCAGGCCACCCCCTATGGCAGGGCCGAGGTCGTTCTGTCGACGATTCGTTTTGACGAGCAAGGCATTGATCTTCTCCTGCGACTTGAGGTCATCGAGGGCTTGCCGGTGGTATTGATCAATGCAGGGATTCAAAATCGCGGATCACGTCCTTTATTCGTGCACACGCTGATGCCGTTGTCGCCCAAGGCGGATATAGGGAATCTTCTTCCCGAGGGGGAGCAGCAAGACTGGGTTCTGACCGGGTATGACAATGCCCGGCAAACCCTGCTCCGTCCATTAATTGATGGCTTCGAATCTAACGGGGTGGGATCTATGCATGAACACTTCGCTTTATACAGAAAGGACGGTCCCGGTTTTTTCCTTGGGCCCGTGGGTGGTCCAGTAGCCTATGTCGATGGCGTCTTTATCAAGCATGATTCCAATTCAGCGCGGTTCCAAACTCGCTCAATCATGCAGTGTTCTTTGCCTGGTGGGGGCACCCGTTGGGGACAGCAGGTGGGGATATTTTTCGAACCCGCTTCCCCTGCGATGCGACGCTGGGCAGACTGGGTTGCGAAAACCCATGGGGCCCGTCTTTCCTTGGGAGCAATGTCAGGGTGGACTGCTGCGGATGGTGCAATTCCCTCGTCGGGCCAGACATTGCTCGGTGTGATCGATACAGTCATTGGATCAGGGCGAAGTCTGCACCCGAAAGCCATTCTTATCGATCGTGTGTATCAGTCGAAAGGTGGCCAACCTCTTGAAACAAATGATCAATATTCCGAAGGGCTCGAATTTTATGCCCGGAAGATCGAGGGAATCCCGGCGCGTCCGGGACTATGGTTGGATGTCGACGCCCGCACGCGGACGCTTGCCGAGAACATTCGTATTGTCCGAGAGGCCGCAGGGATGGGATTCGGGATGCTCAAGTTGTCGGCATCATTCTCCTACGACAACTCGGGGAACCAGACCCTTACCACGTTTCAGCAAGACAGGCGGTACTGGCAGAGTCTCCGTGGAGCAGGTGGCGAGTCCGCATATTTTTTGTCAATCATGGTCCTCAAAAGCAGGGCCGCCGCTGGTTATGTGGATGCAAATCGTTCGGGGCTGAATGCCGAACGCGGCAATGTCAGGGCTTCGATCGAGCAGTGCCTGTGGACGCTTCCCATGAATAGACGGTTGTTTGCGGTGGATTTTGATCGCTGCTTTTTGGCCACCGAGGTGAAGGATGTTGATCCGCTTGTCGGTGGATGGCCCATGGCCCGCACATGGCTGAGCATGGTCGGGCTTTCCTGTGGCAATGCTTTTACTTCGGATCGAATTGATCTCCCGAGGTTCAGCCCCTACCTCCGAAATTTCGAAATCCTCACCCCACCGGCTGCCGAGGAGACGGAGGTGCTTGATCTGGGGACTTCCTTGGAGTGGCCTCGCCTTGCTGGCCGCGTGGTGCGTCCATGGGGTAATTCGGTGGTGGCTTTGTTATGGAATCCAGGGACGACCGAGCGTCGAGTGGATTTGGATCTTGAAAGGGTAGGGGGTCGCCCTGGGGCGCACTATGCGGTGTGGTCTTTTTGGCAGAATTCCTACCTCGGCGTTGTGGAGCATCAGTACACCTCAAACTTTTTGGCTCCGGGAGCCTCCGAGCACCTCGTGTTTACGGAGATTCCGGAGAATGCCACCCGCCCGCTCTTGATCGGCTCGAATTTCCACATCTACTGCGGCGCGGCCGAGATCAAGCAATTCTCCGCGCTTGAGTCCGGCATGGAGATCGAGTTTACGGATGCCGGCGCTCGTTCAGGAAGCCTCTTTATTTATAGCAAAACCCAGCCGGTTTTTTCCGGAGCATCAGGTTGTGTGGTGTCCGGCATCGTGTCTGCCGGAGAAAATGTCTGGCGGATCGATATTCAAGAGCGCCAATTTGGAGAGCCCCAGCGAGTCGTATTCATTCTCCCCAAACCACCTTACAGGTACCCATGGTTTTGGGGTCTCGTTGGAGTCCTCCTGTGCAGCGTGGCATTCGGAGGCTACAAAGTCGTTTCCTTGGCGCGGGCTCGGAAGGCGATCGAGAACATTCAGGCCAGGGAGGAGGAGCGCTCGCGTATCGCCCGCGATCTGCATGACGAGCTTGGGTCTTCGTTGGCGCATATCGCGATGCTCGGCAGCAGGATCACCGGCGATCAATCGCCCAAAGATCCAAGCGTGTTAAACAAAATCCTCGAATCCTCGAAGGAAAGTCTCCAGCGGCTCGATGAAATCGTCTGGTCGGTGAACCCTGCGCGGGATTCCACCGAGCACTTGGCGAGCTACCTCCACAAATTTACTGCAGGCTATCTCGCCGATTCAGGGATCCGTCTTCGCACCGAAATTCCCGAGATTCTGCCCGAGTATCCGCTTACATCAAAAGAACGCCGAGCCCTCTATCTCTGCACCCGAGAGGCAGTGTGCAACGCTCTCCGCCACGCCCAGGCGGATACGATTTTCCTGCTGATATCCGTCTCTAACAACGAACTCAAGGTTGGTATCCGCGATAACGGCTGCGGGTTTTCCATGGACTCCAGTTCGGTTGTAGGGAATGGGCTCGCAAACATGCGCTACCGCATGGATTCAGTGGGCGGGCGCTTCCATCTCGAAAGCCAACCGGGGCGCGGTTGCCTCGTCGAGTTTCTCGTTTCTCTGAAAACCAAAACCAAAAAATCATGACTGAACTGCACACCCACTTATCTCAACCGCTGGTTGCCGTGGTTGAGGATGACAGGAATCTTGGACTTGAATTGCAACACATGCTGGAAGTTGGGGCGCCTACGATCCGCTTTGCCGGGATCGCGCGCACGGCCGAGCAGGCACTCAAGGAATTTCCCGAAATGAACCCAGACATCGTGCTCATGGATGTGAATCTCCCCGGCATGGGAGGGGTGGAATGCGTCTCCAAGTTGTGCGATTTGCTTCCGGGGGTGCAAATCATCATGATCACGGTGTTCAACGACACCGATATTGTGTTCCAAGCGCTTTCAGCCGGAGCGATCGGCTACTTGATCAAGCCGGTGACCCAATCCCAGTTGCTGGGGGCTATTACTGAAGCGATCGAAGGCGGCGCGCCCATGAGCGGCGAGATTGCACGAAAAGTGGTCCAAACATTCCGCACTCCCGCCACCCAGACACAACAAGCCGTCGAGGAATCCCTCGCTCCTCGCGAGTTCGAAATTTTGCAATTTCTCGCCAAGGGATATCTCCAAAAAGAAATCGCCAACGAGTTGGGAGTTTCTTTTTACACCATCCGTACCCTCACGGCGCGCATTTATAAAAAACTCCACGTCCACTCCCGCTCCCAAGCTGTCGCGAAATATCTCGGCAAAATCAAGTGAGCCCCTTCCAGGGAATGAGTGTGCCTTTTAGCACCCGGCGTCCCGTCAAGCACAGCGAGAGAAGGTGCATCTGAATGCAGCAAAAAGAAAAGAAGGAGAGGGTTCAGAATCGGAGCTGAGCGGAGAAAGACTGCCGAAGGTAGCCCGAAGGGTGGAGTGTAACGGAATCAATTCAGGAATCCCAACCGCGGGGGTTGATCATAAAAGATCGTCGGCTGTGTTGTGCGGGTTTCATGCAGCCCCGTTGGCAAAGCAATGCCGAAGCGGACACTGAAAACTGACCACTGAAAACTTGGTACACTCTTGTCGTACATTTACCCGACATGACAGCTGCATGGGAAATCGATGAAACTGCTGTAGTTTTAAATCCCACTTCTCCCCATGCACGCCTCCCATTTCCTGCGTCTTGCGA